>Ga0065711_1035019_pt1 | contig 22917 bp, 10 predicted proteins | sample Hoacrofraction12_FD_59098 | JGI IMG/M metagenome (GOLD analysis project Ga0065711, IMG submission 59098) | Hoatzin crop microbial communities from Cojedes, Venezuela - Epithelial fraction 12 v2 (version 2) | ecosystem: Host-associated > Birds > Digestive system > Esophagus > Crop | place... | reverse complement strand
GCCTGCCCCCGCCGCCTCTGAGGCGAACGGAGCGGAGGGCTCTCGGTGCGAGGCGGCGGGGCCGGCGGCGTGCTAGGGGCGGGGTCCCGGCCCGCAGCGGGCCCCCTCTGGGCGGCGGGTCCGGGCGGTGGCCGGGCCGCTCATCTCCCGAAAACCAGCGGACCGCGCTGACGAGCGAAGCGTCCTGAGCTGTCTCCCCTGGCTGGAAGCGGCTGTTGCGTAGCTTTGTCTGTAGAAGCGCCGCGGAACGCTGGCTCGCACTGCATTGCGCTTTGTGTTTTCGCACGCGAAGGGCTGCCAGCAAGGGGACGGACGCCGTCTGTGCGCTGTGGCTGCGCTGCCTTGGGCCTGTCCCGAAACCCCCGCTCCTCCTCGGGCGGTTTTGTGGCAGGGGGGAGCTGCTCCCGGGGGAGCCTCCCGCAGCCTCCCGGCGCGGAGCGGCGGCTGCTGGCGGGGAGCTGCGGGGCGTTGCGTCTCCTCCGTCAGCTTTCCGCCTGTCGCTGCTGGGGCTGGAGAACGCTGAAGCACATGAAGTTACAGTGCCAGGGAGGGTTTAACGTCGCCGTTTCAAATGCTGCCTGCCCTGCTTTTTAAAGACCGGAGACTGTGAAGCACTGACACTTGTGCTCAGAAAAAAATGTACAGAAAACCAAACATAGCGACTTGAAGTCTGTTCAGGAGCTCTTGACTTGGACCTAGCATTATACTTTTTTTTTTTTTTAAAATTTGAAGTTCGATCAAGTGCCTTTATCAACAGCGCCTAGTACAGGGCAGTGAAGTGTCTGGAGGAGCAGAGGTCTGCCCAGCCGGCTGCCCGGGCGAGCTGGGGGGCCAGAGGCTGTGGCACCGCAGGCGGGGTGCTTGGGTCGGGTCGCAGGGTCGGGCCCGTGAAGCTCCTGAAGCCAGCTGAGTAAGTCGTGCCTGGCTCTGCAAGATGAAGATGTAGTAGCATTGCATCAAGTGTGCTGCATGGCGAAGCCTGAATAAAAGATATTTAGGGGTTACTTTAGCTTTTGTACAGTACCTGGTACTTAACTAGGATTTATAGGCATGATGAGAATTCAGGTAAAATTCAGTTGTGAAGTACTGACAGCACGGCTGTAACAAAACTGAAATATAAAACTGTTGTAATGTTAACAGTAAGTAGTAAGTAAAAGCCATGATTTATATTGGCAGCACAAGTGTGTCTTTGTAGCTCGTGCTTGTAGACACTTCAGATGAGAGGTTGTAGGTCAGTGTTTTGGAAGAGTGAGGGTTTGCATTTTAGGAGAGCACTGAATTTTCTTCTGTAACCACGCAAGTACATATCGCTTTAGAAAACAGAGTTTTGGCTTACTCATCTCTGTTCATTTCAGCAGCCTCTTAATTTTATTTTCTTTGTTCAGCTTGTAAATGACAGTTGAGGTTTTGTAGTCTACCTTGTATTTGATTTTGTAAGCAAGTGTTTATCTTCCTTATGTGCTTAAGAAATACATACAAAAAGGTGGATTTTGACATCGGACTTTTGCAGTGTCATGAAACTAGCTGAATTTTATCCACTATACGTTGTTTCTGAAGTCACTAATTCTTATGTGTTAGTTTGAAGAAATAATGCCAGAATTTTAAGCTAAAAATTTTACTGCAACACTTCTATTTCAGCAAAATTTAATATACTTTTTGCTTGAGATCAGGAGGTACCTGCAACTTTATGCATAAAATGGTCTGTAACTATACAACTAGACTCTGACAATACACGTTTCTACATCAAAATGTGCCTTTTAAGTGGGTTATTTTTTTCTACTGAATCTAATCATACCTATTAGGGTTGTAAAGCAAACTGTTTTCTTAGCTGGAAAAATATCCAGTGCTTCTCTTACTGATTGAGAAGAGTACTGAACATTGAATTGTTTTAACAACTTGTGTTGGGCAAATGAAGATTGTTTTTTTTATATATATAAATCTGACACAAAATTAAGTTAGTTAGAAATTAGCTTAAATCTAGGTGAAAAATACAAGGAAAAACTGTTTGTCGAGCTTCAAAGACAGGGCTCTGGGCAAGGAGTAAATAAACTATTAGACATGTTTGTGTTCTGCTGTAGCTTTTCTGTCATCGTTCCCTGTTGCTAGCACCAGTGCGGCTTCAGAAGGCAGCCCAAGCCACCCTGTGTTTGCTGACGGCAGCAGGGCACTTGCAACTTGCGCTGTGAAGGCTCTCTAGCTGCAGAGAGCTGTTCTGCACAGGTTTTCTGGAGACCTCATTGAGCCTAAAGCGTACTCTTGGACCTAAAGTGGTCCTAAAGTGGAATTTTTCAGGATTAAGGCTGGTGTCTAGATGATAGTTTTTTCAGAACATTTGCAAATATGTATGTAAGCTTTGCTGATTCACTGAGGCAAATTTGATGGTTTTAGATCGTATTTTAATATCTCCTTTAACCCTGCCTTCTCAGATTGGATCTCTTCGTGCTGATTATTGGTATTTTGTGCTGATACACAGTTCTGATATTTTTTGTTTCTGCAGTCTTTATACTATTTCTGATATAGTAAAAAATGTGCTTGGATGAATTTAGAGACAAATAAGGAGCCAGAGTAATAATTAGGGAATTAGGAAAGCAACACGTCTGGTGTTTATGTGTACTTACTTAATATGGCTGTTCTGATATTGAAATGATGCATATGCTACTCTTACTTCTTAAATGGTTGTATCAGGGACCTGACAAGGGGAAAGATTTTTTTTTGAGGGGCCTATATTTTCTAATCCTTTAAATTCTGTAGCTGCTATTTCTGTTTGTGGATTATGGTGCTTCTTGTTTTTCAGGCAACCATCTTCATAAGTACACCACCATTCTCTGAAGTGGGTGTGCATTGGTTAAAACATGTATGTCTTGATTAGGCTGAAGCAGTTAGAGGCACTTTGTGTGTTTCGGTATGTCTTGGCTAAACAGCATGCTCCTTGTTGCGTTACTGCTTCCAATGATGAATGTACTTCCTTTGATAGCATTGTATGAAACAATGTGAATTAATAATAGTAAAGTGAATGTTCATTCATGTAAGCCATCCTGTCATTAGAACTGTTTCATTCTACAACGTTTTCTATGCTGTGTGAAATGTGTTCCCCTTCTGTGGTCTTTTTTTTAATCAGAACAAAAAAAATTGATCAATTTTGAACGTATTATTCAACAAATAGTTTTATTCTCACTAGTGCGTTTATCTTCGTGGTCACTCTGCAGCATATTCCTTATTGTATGTCCACACAAAAACTAAAATACTTCAGTGAACTGCCTCAACTGAAATTATATTTTCTGAGAATTTGACTGTTGTGTGCAAAATTTTCCTATCTCTAATATTTAACTTTTTCCTGCGTAATATTTGTAAAGCAATAGTCTGATGAAAAGAGGCACATAATTACAAAGTAGCATTGCTGCACTTCATTAGCAGTAGAAAATTGCTGCTGTTTATTTAGATACGCTTTTCAGAATGTTGACTTTTTTTAACATGCTTTTCTCAAATGCGGCATGCTTATGTTCACTTCATGAGCAGTAGGAGGGTTTCCACATCGAAGTCCTGGGCAGACTTGAATACTTTGCTTCATAAGGTGCTCCTGTCTTAATTCTGTCAAACTGTACTGCGATATCCAAGGCAAGAATAGATGAATGGAACTAATATTGTTTTTTTAGTAACTTGAAATATTCAGAAATAAAGATGATGGATTCTGATATGTTAAAGAATCTGCTCAGCATGAGCATCTGTTCAGTGTGTACGTTTCTGTATGTCTGGAGTTCTTTGTGCGATGGGCGTGAAGTGTACATATAACGTTAACGTAGAATATTTAAGAAAATAGATCTGGTTATTGTCTTCTAGGATTTTTGCTCAGTTAAATTGAATATGAAGTGCATTTGCTTTGGTGCTAAAGGCTCACTGCGCTTTGGAGACTGGAGGATGGGCAATAATGAAGTTCTTGGCGTAATGAGTGGAGGCAAATGAAACTGTGTGATTAGCACTCTGAAGTGGCTTCCTTGGAAATTAATTAAAGAGTCTGTGCTGTCTCTTAAAACAAAATCAGGAAGAATGTTTTTCAACTTTTGATGCACGTTCTGTCTTTCGAACCTCTGTGAACCCCTTAATAGCAGTTGGCAGAAAAAGAGTTTGAATACCATGTCGGAACGTTTTCAGTCCGTAAAACCAGTCTAGCCATCTGTTTCTCACCTCTTGATGTATATTTAAAGCAGAAGTTTTGCTGAGGGCTTTTGTGCTAAGAATTTACTATTAAAAAAAAAAAAGGCTATAGAAGTTTTAAGGATACTATTGTTGTGAGCTCCTTGGGGCCAGAAGCACACCATCTTTTATAATTAAGAAACCACTGGCACTGCAGAATAATATTTTAGAAAGGAGTTACATTTGACTAAAGAAAGATCAAAGTTTATTTGGGGATGTGCTTTTTTAATCTTTCCTTAAACAAAATTCATTCAGTGCCTAAACGCAAGTTTTATTTACAAAATATTGTTATTTTCAGTTGCATCAGTAGTTTTTCAAAAGCTGTTGAAAATTTTCTTATGGTTTCGATGCCTGTTTCAGACTGTTTTCTTGTTTAAAAATCGTATATTCTCTTTTTGTAGAGGAAGATAAATTGTGTGGTGATGTTGTCTAATGTTAAAAGTTGCCAAGTTTAATTATAGGGTAAACATCCACAGAATTGTAAATAAGAAAAAGTTGACTTAAAAAAGTAACTAAGTATTCTGTAGCATATTTCTGTTGTAATAATTTCTCATATTTTTGTTCACTAGAGTAGAAAATTTGATCTTTTTTAGCTAAATAAAAGTTTTCTTCAAAGCGGTTTGAAACTGAGAAACCTTTCTCTACAAATAGTATGACTGTGTGGTTATGTAGGCACTAGCATTCTTAATGCTGGTAAATTGGATTTTTTAAACAGTTAAAAAACATTGAAAGTAATTCTAAATATCAAACCATATCCCAAGTGGAAATTCTTTGGTGCTTTGAATCTTAATCTTTCCTAAACTTCTTTTCCAGTGTGCTAATGTATACTGTGTTAAAGGCAGTATTCTATTTAATACATAGATGTTTGTGAGATGAAACCGGGATGTTTTTTTGCAGATTTGTCCTTCAACTTAATCCAAAGATTGCAAGCAGTACTCTGTATGGATTCTCTTTTCATTTGGTATTCTTGCTGTTGTGGTCTGCAAATGTGTGCAAGGAATGCGTCTTGTGGCTAAAGTGTGAAATTACAGCCTTTTCCAGATGCGTGAGATGGCCATATGCTTCCTCTGTCATGGGTAAGATACTGGTTAAAATGCCTAACCTCTGTGAGATTAGAGTCTTTCACAAGGAGTATTGTGCACGTTATCTCATTCTTGTGAAGACCTCTGAGATTTCCAAATAGAAAGATATGTAAAGATCAAGTACTTGATTATTGAATGTGTAGTTACTTCAGGCTCTGGAATGAAAACAATTGTATTGAGTTTCAGTTAGAAATAATGTTTGTCCGCATTTTTCCAGCAATTGTCTGGTTCATAAACATCTGACCTTTTTACTGATTTTTCCAGGAAGGGGTGAGTCATTGTCTTGAGACTTTTATCAGTTTGGTTTTGATGTTGAACATAATTTAAGAATGCATACGTGTTTATGCCCTTGAGTACCTGTTTAGAAAGTATTTTTTTTCAGTTTTGAAAATGGTTTATCACCTGATATCTATTAAAATGGCATCTGTTTTTATTTATGGCCCCGCTTGTGTATGTATTTGGATATGTATATGCTCTTGAAGGAAGTTTGTACAAACATACACGGGGCTTTACTAATCTGGAAATGCTGAATGCTGGAAAAATGTTTCCATCTTTTAAAAAATGTATGTACTATCCTTATTCATAATATAAAATCTGAGTTGCCTGTATCAAGATTGTAGAAGCTGCAGGTGGCAGTTTGATTTCCTGAGTGAGAATAGCAGGAGGTTGTTTGAGATTTGCAAGATCTTTTCTCTCAGTCAAGCAGAGGATTTCTTTAAAGAGTATATCTATCAAAGTAGTGATCCTTTGGAATGGCAAATCCATTAGAACTTGGGATGGAGAAGAGCATGAGCAGAGAAAAGTCTGTTGTCAGTGTGTTCAGGTTTCTGTTCTTGGTAAGGGCTGTCCATGTAGATATGATTTGTGCTTTCAGCGGTTTGCAGGTAAATACTGGAAGACAGAAGGTTTCTGCTAATGCTTGTGTAGAGTTGTCACTGATGCTGTAGACATACTGAAATAAGTCTGAAGTGTCTGAAAGTTCATTTGTATATTTAAATTAGTTTTTATACTGGATTGATCTGGGTGAGACCCTCTGTTAATACAGTAGATAAATACTTCAGTCCTTGCCTTCGCAGAGCAGTTTTTTAGTGTGCTTGATAAAGCCAGTAATTGAGTAATGTAAGTGGTTGTTTTGTTTTTTTTTTATGGAGGGGAAGTTCTTTAACACATTTCAGATTAAATTCTCACTGTTCATAGCACACATGTGCGTACTTTTTCAGCAGCTTGAATTCTTTTTGGTAGAAAAAGAATTCCCCAAAGTCCAGATATGTTCAGCTTTTTCCTTGTGTTGGTGAACAAATTGTTCAGTGAAAGCTGAAATTCCTATCAGCTTGTTTCATTTTGCCCCTAGTGAGTTTACGTACCCCAGTCCCAGTGCTCTCTTGGCTTAGAGGTTTGTCTTCAGATTCATGTCAGTGCTTCAGCTGGCTAGGAGGAGAAGAGGAAAAAAGTATTACACTAATGAAAACCTTCTGTTTTTCATTAAAATGCTGACCCTCTACACTGACTTTGTTTATGGAATTATCTGCAATACATTTGTTGGTCTGGGTTGCTGGTTTTTCTGCACTACAAGTTCTATTCTAAGAGGAGAGTAGCAGCAGTATTGTATTTCCTGCTAGGTGACAAGAACAAGAAAGGGCTTAATTTCGGGTGTAGTTATTTTCTATTAATTTCAGTAGTATTGAAATTTGAAATAGTTACATGTGAGATTAATGAATACCTTTTCCTTGATTTTTTTTTTTTCTTTAATCGGAACTCTGCTTCTGCTTTATTTACAACAAAAAGGGCATTGGACTGCTAGAACTGCTTTCTGGAGGTGTTGTTTATATGTTTGTACATGGTTTTGTTACTTTTTACATCTTTCAAAGGAAGAGTGCAGTCTCACAGTGAACTAAAAAGCTAATATTACAAGATGTGAATTTTTCTTGGGCTTTACTGTGGAACTCTTGTGTGGTCTTGGGCAACTAAACTTATTTTTCATCTCAGTTGGGTTGTAAAATTGGAATAAAGTGGGGTTTTAAAAATTAAATTAATATTGTAATAATATCTGCATTTGTAGAATACTTCAGCGGTCTTTAATGTTTAAGTGCAAAGCAATAGAGTGAAATGTTAGAAGCAAAACACAAAAAGCAGCAAATTCTAATAAGTTGTTCTGATTCTCTTTCATCAGACTGCCTACTTGAAGTAACCATTTTAAACTCTTCAGTGACCAAAATCTGTGTACTAACAAGAAAGTTCACAATTTCATCATAGTATCTATTCATGTAATGCTTGTGTTTAGCAAGTGTTTGTTTAGGAGGCAGGTACTGTACAAATCACTTTGCATCAGCTGGTGCACAAGAAATAGTACAACATGCTTTTTTTTGTAGTTCCATATGAAGTAAACAATATTTTTTTTTTCAGCATTGTGCAATGAAATGACATCCACTTAATTTGAGTTTGAAATGTCATTTAAGTACTGAAGAACTTCTAAAATATGACAGCAGTTGCACTGGAGAGTGGAGGGGCAGTCTTACTTTTGGCATATATGGGGAAACCAGATGTGAGTGAAGGTGATGATGATAGATGTGCCTTTTGGATCTTTATCTGCTTTGTAAATCCTATGGAAATACAGCATTTGATTGCTGGATTTTTTTCTCGTTCATGATGGGAGCCCATCTCAAGTGGATGTGAAAATGTCACTTTGTAAATTGTGGTTGGCTGAGTAAATGAGTGTTTTTTCTTTGAATGTGGGTATGCTTCTTGTAACTTGATTTTTCCCTCAGATGCTGAATTTCTTTCAAAGAAGATAAATAATGTGGTTTCAAAGGAGCATTTTTTCTAGGTGGCATAGGGTTTTCTTGTGACTGTGAGTAGGAAAATAATTGGTATGTATGAACCCAAGACAGTATCTGTACTATGATACAGTTGGCTTTCTCTGCAGTAGAGGAATATTCTGGTAGAGGAAATTGTAATGTTTCAAATGCCCAATACTTTTTTTTTTTCCCCCTCTATAGTAACTGGATAAATTGTTCCTATTTTAGCTGTCTGTTATGATGTCTGTCTTTCCTGCAATTTTTTCCCCTCTTAATATGAAGTCAATCACAATTAGAGAAATATTTAGGGTATTTGACATCTGTAATCAATAGTTGGAATGTATTTTATGCTTGTATTTAATTTAGTGCCTAGAGCTCTTAGTCACATAGCAGCAGGCTCATGTTGTGCTGCGTTCTAGACAAAGACCATCCCCAATTCACTTAACTTGCAGTTCCAGCGGAAGGTGGGTCATTTACTGAGCATGCCAAATGAAAGTTGTGCAAAACCAAATATTGTTCAGCACGATGGGCAGTGATCTCGACTGCAACATCTTAACTTACCTTCAGTAAGCCTTGTAAGCAAAGGGTAGCAATGACGTGGACTTTTGTTGTGTTTAAAGGGGATTAGCACATAAGCAACTCAAGAGAATGCAGGAAATACTTGTTGAAAGGTGCGAGGGAGTGTTGGAGTCTCATGAAAAGCAAACAGTAATCCTTGGTATAAAGAGGTAATAGAGCTGGAATCAGCCAGCAGTGCCTTTGCAAGTGAGTTTAGGGGCTAATGTTTGATATAATAGAGAAGGATGCAAATAAACAGGGAGAGATAACAGTCAAGAAATGTATGTGGGTGAAATTATAATCTCTCAATACCAGAAAAAAGGAAGTTGCTGTAATTGAGAAATGAGGTGGACAAAGACTGCAGCTGTTGGAATAGTTAGAAAGAGCCTGATTTTCAAAAAATGATGTAGAAATTGTTAAGAAGTGTCAGGATGGAACATAGATTTGAGATTGAGGAAAGAAGTCGATTGGTCAGGTGAAAGAGAAGTTAAATGTTAAGACTCAGGTTTATGAAAGGTACAAAGCGGTGTTGTGGTTTTGCCTCCATTTGCAACAAAGAACCAGGCAGTTACTCTCTCCCGCCTCTCCGGTGGGATGGGGAGGAGAATCGGAAGGAAAAAGGCAGAAACTCACAGGCTGGGATGAGAACAATTTAACAGAATGGCAAAGGGAGAAGAAAACAACAGTCAATCATACTGATGAAAAGCATGTACAACATGCAGTGTTCTCACCACCCGAGGCTCAGCTGCTCCTGAGTAGCGTGAGCCTCTCCTTCAGCCAGCTCCCCGCTTAAATAGTGAGCGTGAGTCACGTGGTGCAGAATATCCCATTGGATTGGCTGTTTGGGCCAGCCCCGCCAGCTGCGTCTGGACATCAGCTCTATCCCAGCTGCGCCCAGGACAAGCGGTAAAGTGCAGTAGCTGGTAAGGGGTGCACAGTATCTGGATTTTAATGAAATGTTTTGTCGTAGTTTTTCTCTGAAAATAAGTTCATATTTGTGATTAGTAAATGGAAAACTGTACGAAGGCTCATTAACGAGGACTGATGATAAAACAGTTTTGTTCTGAAGAGCCAAGTACCTGCTCCCTCATCCACCTTATATCTACTTTTATTTAGATTCTAATAATGCAGATACTTGTCTATATATTTAATTTTACCGATATTTATTAGTTTTGTGAGCAAAGTTCCTACAGGATCAGTGAAACTCATTAAAGTGCTTAAGAGTAAGTATTGTGTACCAGGAACTTTTCAGAGTAGTGTTTTTTTTTTTTTTTTTAAAGAGGGGGTAATTGCAAAGCTGATTAAATATGCAGATACTCTAGTGATACTGCATTGCTAATGCATTCTTCAAGGTAATCTTACAGGACAGTCTTCTATTTTTCACTCTGCCCAGCTCCATCTAGTGTGCTTCTGTGGCAAAACGTGCAGTATATCCTGAGTTACCACTTCGTAAGTAAGCTTCTGACTCTACTTGTAGATTGTAGTTGCTGCAGTGCATTATTTAAATCAGCAAAAATTACTGATCTTTTGTTATTTTCTTTAATAAGATCTCTTTTCATGCTTATAAGCTTTGACTGCTGTAAACTCGGTTTTAGTAGAACAAAGATATAGGTTAGTACATGGATTTGAGTGGTGAAAAATTTACTCACAAACTATTTAGAATTTAATTAATGAAAAGTTTAATTTTAATTATGTTTTTTATTATCTGGGGAATTTGCTGAACAGTAGACAATGATATTTGAGATCTGTGCCATATGGTCAAGAACGTGTTACAAATAGATTTGGAGGAGGGGAAGAAAAGGGTGAATTTGTGTTGTAATAAAATGGGAAAAAATGGACTGGAATATCTGGTTAGGTCTTATATCTGAGAAGATAGCATATTTAAAAGATGAAAAATTAGTTTCTTGAAAATATATAGTAACTTATCAGGCAAATCCAAATGCCTGGGATTTTTCTACTTCATAAGTAATGAGAGGGGAATGTAGGCTGTACAGTTCCATGCAACTTCAATAGAAATGTCACCATGTGAGGTGAGCCAAGCAATTTTGTGAGGTATCCTGACTCTTTGGCATGTTACTCAAATTCCTGTAGCAAGAGGTGTGGTGGTCTGATTAAGTCTTTAGGTTGAGACTAAGGAAATAGGGGTTGTTGCTTATTTGTTTTGGTTTAGCTTGATTACCTCTTTGTTTTGTAAAAGCTGTGAGGCCTTCTGTGTTCCTTGTCCTGTTCTCATTCCTGCTGAAGTATTGTATTCGTATAACCTAGATTTTTTTAATCTATCTCCCTGAGTTTGAGACACCATTAATACTAAGTAGTTTTTTCCTGACTGATCTCACTCTAATAAAAAGGGCAACTTCTTCCTAAAATGGCTTTTTAAGAAACCTTCTTACTTTGGTACTGGTGCTAGGGAGTGTAACGATTATCTCTTTCCAGGAGCAGTGTTGCAGTTCCTCAGGCCCTAGCCTAGTGCTTCAGAGATATAAGTGTGATTGCCCCAGTTCCAGCTTGATCTTTTTGCATTTCTCAGAGGAAAATAGTGAGGCAGGAGTAGTTGTGTGTAACTAAGAAGCTTTTACCAGAAGAAACAGTCAGTGGGTTGGAACTGGAGTCTTCTAAAACCAGGAATTGGCTCTGTATGTTAAAACCTTAGTGGGTGCAAACAAAACCAGTGACAGGCTGTGTGTGCTAGCTGCTCGCTGTTTGGATGACTCAGCACCCAGTGACTTTCAGTTACTTAGGTTCTGAGGGGATGTCATTTAGTGTCACTGATATTTCAATAGTTGAACTGAAGTAATTTTCTTAAGGGTTTAAAATAAAGTATAAAGATGAGATGTCAGTGGTATTTATGCTTAGTGATTCTTAGATAAAACATTTTTCCATGTTCTCTCTGGTTTATGCTGCAAGGCTGTAATTGTGGACTGTGTTACGAATACATCTTGGACATCATTTGTATGAAATACCTTGCAATTTTTGAGAAACTGTGTAATCAACTGAAGGTGACAGTACTGAATGGCCAGCATTCATGCTGTTTCTCAATAATTAGATACTATGGAATACCAGTGCTTCAAACACAGGTTTCAGTCTTGAGTTTTAATTCTGACAGGAGAGCTGTTGTTTCATCTTTATACAGGCCTTAGGCGGGAGTATTGCTTTTAGTTTATCTATACTGGATGCTGGGAAACTGAGAACAGTGAATTTCTGACAAAGACCTTGTATGTAAAGGTTTCTTATGATCTTGATAGACCTGTTAGTAGTACTTCATACTTACCATTTCAAACTTTTATCATGCAGACATAATCAGACCGTAAGTCAGATCTGAAACTTGTGGCTTCCGTGACGGTTTTTCTTCCTTAGGTCATTGGAAGAGGCTTAATTTTTTGCTGACTTCTGTTTCTTGTTGTTCATTCCTGTTACTCAATACAGTATACCCTCAGACTTGTTAATAACTTCAGTGGATTTGTAGGTGACTTTTCAGTAATTATTTTTACCATAAGCCTGTTGTGGAATACTTTTTCTTCAGTTCTGGTTATATATTTTGTTTGCTGAACATTGAGGAATGAGTAATTTTTGTCAGTCACAATAATGAAATACAAAAGAAAGACAGAATGCTTGCAGGCTTCATCTGTCCTGAAGCAACCAACATAAACCAATGTTTCATATGTTGTAAAGGGATTTTAGTTCTTTTAGCACACTAATTGTCTAGTCAGCTGTGTGTACATAGAAAAAAAGACGTGCATCTCTCCATATCTGTAATTTCAGGTGGTGAGCTTTAAAGTATTTCTTCAAGAGCACTTTGCAAATTTTTCATGTATTTGCAGCTGATTTCAGTTATCTCAGAGTAGTACAGTGTGGAGTTTAACATCATTGCAATAATTTTTTTTTTTTGAGATGTTACTATGTTTTGTAGCGAGCTGATGATAGCATTTGAAAAATCTAAATACAAGTCTGTGTATTCCTGTCAGAAGTAAAGGGTTTGAAGCTTTGCTTGAAGTTGGATCCTTTGTATTTCATATTTTCTGCCACTAAACAAGCTAATGCAATAGTAGTTTTATACCAGGAAGTGGCACCCTGTTAAGCAATTTTTTTTGCCATGAGATTCTGCTTTTGTGGAAAATATTTTCTTTTTATCTTCGTTTGCCAGAAGTTCCTAACAATTTACTTGCTCCATTTTCAGTTTTAGACTATTTTCTTAAGTTAATTTTATTCATAATCTTTTATCTCTTTAGAGTTACAATTCATTCAGTTGTTTCAACAGCATTAGTTTCTGACTCCTGTTTAGTATTAAATTCTATTTTATGAGGAAAGTAGAGGAATAAAGAGTTAGCATGGCAAGTTAACAATGAAGCAGTACCAGTTACATAAAGTTACATATAAAAAGGTCGTCTCTGGGCTACAGCATGCTTTCTGATGTGTGCAGTTTTCTTCTGGGCTTTGTATGAGCTGTGGTTTATAATTGCTCTGTGGTATAAAACATCTGCAGCATCTTACAGAGGTGTTACGGAAGGCTTTCATGTTAATATTTCAGTAGTCTTTCTTAATCAGTATTGCCATATGAAGAACACTTCTCAGTAGCCGTCACTGCTTTAACACTTTTGAGAGGAAACAAAGGTAGATATGTTTTACGTGGTGCTTAAATGTGCAGTTTGAGTTTGTCTTTTGGTGTTAAACCTTAAGGAGAGTATATGAAAAGACATTTCCAGTAAAGATGTGTTTAATACTTGCTGACACAGAAGATAATACGGCTCATCCAATTACATTCATCTGGCTGGAAACAGTTTACTGTTGCAACTGCAAGTAGTTTATTTGAATTACATTTGGTATGCTGTTAACCTACATTAATATTAGGAATCCTAAGTTACATTGTGAGAAAACCACCTTTGTTCAGTATTTTCTCCATGATTTTATATGCCTCATTTCACCTCAGTATTTGTGTAGTAGCTGTGCATTTATTGTTGTTGTGGCCAAGTCTTATTGCTGTTCAGTATTCTGCTGTAGTTACTGGGAACCTACTTGCTTCTGTTTGAGTTCTTTACCTATTACACCTGTTTTGTTGCAAAAAATCCATTATTAGGTTACGCATTACAGTTGTAAAAATGAGCAGAGTTGTTTCTAAGATACACAGATTCAGAACTCGGAGATGACTATACAGATGTGGTGGTGAGTGTATTGTGTAACCTCTCCAGTTGGTTGTTGAAATGGGGAAAACTGTTTTGCAGCATGGTGGAAAAAAATGTTAATAAACATTTTAGTTTATTGCTGAGTTTGGAATCATTGATGTGAGATGTTTTGCAGTACTCGTGAACAACAGAGTTCTGTATCAATCAGAACACTATAGAGGCTTAGTTGAAAGTATGATTATTAAGATACTGGTATGTTGTATCTCAGTATGATTTTAAAATGCAAGTAGAACAAATGACACTAATGATGGTAACATCCATAAACATGGATGCTGAGAGCCATAGCAGTTTTGAGAACGTTAAATTATTTTTAAATTGCTGTCTTGTTACTAGTGATTGCCTCTATGAACTGGATGATACATTTGATGATTGTGTGAATGATCTGGTTTGTGGAATGTTAGAGATTCAATTTTTTATAATGGGTTTGTGCTGCTATGTTTTTGTGAGAGACACAAAAATGTGGAATTGTTTGTATGTAATGAAAAGAAGAAACTTTAATTTTGCTATCAGCAGTGCATTTTTAGTTGTAACAGATCGATATCAAATGAGTATTTCCAGCCTAATGGACTAAAGAAAAATGTGTGAGTATTAATGCTTGGCACATCTCATGTGAGTTGGTTCCTGCATATATATAATCTAATTTGAAAACTGAGTTTTTATCAATTAAAATAAAACCACGCCCAATATAACTTTCAGAGCTGAAAATAAATTTTATTACAGTATAAGCTTTCTTTTCACAATATAAGAAATACCAAGAATTAACCTGTATTTCATGCCATTACTGTCAGGGTCACATTCATTTAAATGACTTGGGCTAAAATCTAGTTCTTTGGATGACTCCTTCAGATAGGAAGACCAAATTGTAAGCATTATTCTTTCTCTTCTGTTTTTCTCTCCCTATATAAATCTTTCTAGACTGTACAAGGTTATTTGCAGTTTGTAGAGGAGTGGAGTTGCTTCGAAGTAAAGAAATAGAAGAAATCTAGCATTCTGAAGTAAAAACTTTGAATTGAGGGTTTAATTGCTGAAGAGATGTTTCAGGATATTGCTGACAGGTTGAGATAAAAATATATTCTTGACTGTTACTTGATTCAGTTTTGCTACCTTTGTTTCAGTTTATTAATTTACTTGGAAGCTGGAGAGTGTGGATACTTAATCTTGGTTCAAAATACTATTTAATGTATCTCAATTTATCAATTAAATATTTGTTTATGCTTTTTTATAATACCAAAACAAACTTTGCTCTCACAATAAACCTTGTGATTTTTTTTTAACCTGAATTGCCCGTTCTTCTCCTGTATAAATATTATTTTGCTTATTTTTACCAAGCATTTTTAAGCATCTAGGGAATAAATCCTTCATGTGACTGTTTTGTGATATTATACGTGATACAGAAGAACATTTAAAACTTAGTCAAATATATTTTGATAAACAATCTTTTGAACATTTAAAGTATTTAGTATTTTTCTGAGACAATGGGAACAATAGTTAAAAATAAACATTTATGACAGTGTTCTCCTCCTTTGTGGGTATGATATGTAGTTGTCTTTGAACCCTTTCTTGAGATTTTCCTGCTTCCTTTCCAAATCATTCTCTTCAGGAAAAAAAAAAGGTGTCTGGGAAGTGTCTTTAACTTCCGTAATTTCCCATTATATGCTAAAGATGCATTGAATTCAGGTACTGACACAGAGAAGAAAATGACTACATTTTATTTCGTTTTTATTTATTTTCTTTTTAAAAGGTAGGCACGCTTTTACACGTTGGTATGTAATGATTTATGAAATAAAAAAAGAGATACTTAGGGAAAAGGCACTTCTCACATTTTTTTCTACCACAAAATCCTGGTGTGTTTTTGGTTACAAATAGACATGATTTAATCAACGATTTGAAAATGTTTTTGCTAGGATATAAAGTGTTAAGGCTCCCCAGATATGAAACATCGTTTTGCATGGGTTTTTAATCAAGCTGATAATGTTGAAAACAAAGTTGGAACCCCCGTATGCAATTAGGTGGTTTCAGTTTTATAGTCAATGTAATAAGAGAAGACGTAACAGTTTTATTCAGTGTAAAAGAAGTGGTTTTGTAGTTTTGTAGTTTTTCATGTTTTAGTCAATATTTGATGCTTTCTCAGAAATTATTTAGGATATTATGACAGTTCCTACAACATTGAGTATTTACTGAGATTTTTCACCTATTGTTTGATGTTTTGGTATTTTAATTCCCTGAGGACTTAGTGAAATGAGTACTTAGTAAAGACACGAGTACCACTGCATGCTGAGGAATGAAATTACAAATAGTTGGGTTTTCCATATAGGACATAAAGAATGTGATGTGGCAGTGACATAAAACACAGGAGAGGTTCCATGTCCTTAGTCAAGAAAAAGACCGTGTCACTTTCTTCTACTTAACAGGTTGATGTGTAGTAAAGAGTGCTAGTTTTATAGGGTTCTTTGATTAGAACTGGATTTTGAAAGGGCAGTACTATGATGCACAGCAAGTTACTGTGCTGACCTGCAACTGAATTTTGAACTACATCTCCAGTATATGGTTGATCACTTGTTTAATGTTTTGCTCTGTATTATTTCTGATCTGGTAATACTGAGAAGTCATTAGGAAAGAGACCTACTAATTATTTACTACAGCAGCAGTTTTTCTGTGGCTGTCATCAATGGAAAAGGCTGCTTGGCATGGAGTATACAATTAACGTAGTGCTTAAAATGTTACTATTAAATTGGTTTCCCAGAGTATTTCTTGACTAGGGCAGAGAGAAGGCTCTTGTAGAAATGAGTAAACAGTGAAGTTATGTCAGTAGGTTAAATTGTTCAGAAAAGGCTTAAAGAAGGAATCAAAAGGGAAATAGTAGATGGACAGGAGATGAAAAAATTAGATTAGAAGATGATTAAAAACTGATTCTGAGAAATTGTCAGAGACGAAAAGAGGCCAAGACACTTTTGTTTCAGTCACAGATAAAGTACCTAGATTTGATGTGTCTATACCCTTCTGATCTTCACTGTATTTCAGTGTGAATAATCTTGTATTTTTATTAGTTTAGTCAGGAAGAAAATAACTGTAGAAGGTAGGCTCATGCTGAAGTATTTTAATTTCTACATTGGCTGTTTGATTTGCTCTCAGAAAGAAATTGGCTCTTCAAAAAGAAATGGATGCAGTCTGGTGTCAGTATGGCCAAATGTGACCCTGTCATTCCATGTTTGCTTGTATCCTGAATGTGAGTGCTGTTTGTCTTGGTTCAGAAATACCTGCACTGATTATGCTACAGATTTGCTTGCTTTCAGTATTCAACTCCTGCAGTAGTGTGGAATGTATTTATGGAGCCCATTGTCTTTGTAATAGTGATGTAATTGCTATGTCAGATTACAGAAACAGTATGAAATTGAGCTATTTTGAGTTTGGGCTTTGTATATGGTTTGGAAAGAATGAGAAACATAGCTATGCATAGTTTAAAAAGATGGGAGTTTTTTTTCAGTACACTGAAGTTTGTACTCGGCTTTTGTGTATGGAGCTTCAATGTCCAAATACACTGTAATAGTTTTTTTACTGTTTTAAAAATGTAACTTTTCTAATAGAAGTGCATATGCTTATGGTTAAATCACATCACTGATAATTTCACTTGTAATTTAAGGTATTTGGGAAGGAAAAATACGTTGTTAACCTGGAAGGGGAACAGTATGTGTCTGTATTATTTGATCGTGCAAAGAAAGTACATTTCTACTAAAAAAAAAGGTTTATGAATAATTTTAATGTTATTCTTACAATGCGGGTTATGATTCTGAAGTCTTTGGTGAAGTGTAAGTGGACTTTACTGTGTGTTTCTAGGCTCATATCTTAAAAATTCTGAGATAAACTGACACACAGCAGAATTGTGTTACGTTTTAACGTCATGTTATCTGAGTCACAAAACCTTGAAAAATTCCATTGTTTTGAAGATGCCAGTAGTAACATCTGGTTTTAGTTTAAATTCTTTATTCAGTTATGTTAATGCTACTACAAATTTTGCTTTAAAAACACTGAGTGCAGTAGATTCCATTGCAAATACAGGATGATTTTTGTGGGTTTGATTTTTTGTCATTTTTTGTGTTCTTGGTTTCATGTGTGTGTGGTTTTTTTTTTTTTTTTTCCTCTCCACAGGGTGTTATCTTTATCTGAAATGGTGTTCCAAAGAAGAGAGGAAGGCTCTCATTTACTGCCATGTTGCTCTTCTGTTAAGTATATGGATCTGGTTTCATAATCAAGTTTGAGGAGTATTTATTGTTGTTTGCAAGATAGTCATGAAGGGGAAAAGATGTGGCTTGCATATTCCTTCTGTTGAACACTAAAATATTCACAGGTGACACTGAAAAGAAAGGTTCACCTCAGAGCAGGACTTTCACAGAAAAATCCCCTAGTCTATTGAGTTGACAAAACAAAACAGCACATGGTGAATCAGTTAACAGATGAGCCTTCCGGTTCCGTAACTGTTTACTTAACCAGTCCTCAGTGATCTCTGATCTTCTGCAGTATTGAACAGTGTCAGCTCCCGTTTAATGGGAAATGAGTGTGCTCGGAACAGAGTCTGTGGTGATTAATTCTGTTACTATTTGCAGCCTTTCCTAAACAACAAAAGGCTAATGATTCAGTTCAATACAATTTAAGGGCTGATCAGAATACCTGTGTATGGGTATCTTACTGTGAGTGATTTTAGAAGAACAAATGTTTGGTGACAATCTCTGTAGTACAGTTAGTTGTATCTTTTGAATACCAGTAGCAACAAATGTAAGGTATACGACGTCATCTTAAATCTGTCTGATGGGAGCTGGTAATAGCGCTAGAAAATACAGTGAATGCAACTGGAATATAAGAAGGTATTACAGTGTACCTGCATTAGGAATAGTGAGAGTAGCTGAAACAGCTTATCAGAGCTATGCTAAATAAGGAGCTTCCATCTGGGTGTCTATGTCTGTGTTTAAAGGTAAAAGATTCCTGTTTACCAGAAGATACAATATGTATTATTGCAGTACCAAGTTCTTGTGGGTTTACTGGGTGTTTTAAATACACTTACTGTGAGAGTTAAAAAGTTAACACCAGGATATGTTTGTTTTATTCCTGTGCTATAAGTTTTGTTTTGTGAGTTCATTGTTTACTCCAGTTACTGTTTAGAAATAGTGACACGAAAGAGATTTTGTTTAAGGAACCATTGGCTTGAATTAAATATTCTAAATAACATGCACCTTTATTAAATACGTATGAGGAAAGTTATAAGGGATATACCTTGCTCTCTGTGTGTTGAAACAGTGAAGTTCTGCTACTGGTACTCACTGCTTGGATTCTGTATAGGTATTTTTATACTGTGTTTGTCCTAATTGTCAGAATGATAAACTGTATGATTCAGCCCATACAAAGCAGGTTTTTCTCCTCGTACTTACTCCACCGAGATAAGGCTGAAATGTGCGTCTCTGAATGTGAAACACACCGGATTGACCCTTCTGCATGGCATTTATGCATCGTACTTGTTAAATGCTCTGTGGTTTTTAAGTCAGTTAAAAATGGCATCCTCAGAAAGGTCTACTTAATAGCTGCGCAGATAAATACAAGGAAGTGATATTTCGATGACAGGGAAGTTGATACTCTCCCGTCTTTTTTGCATCCCCCGAGCTGGCAGAAAGTACTTCCTTTTTTTAAATTTGTATCACTTGTTATCACAGTCATCTTGGCTTTTTGGTGAGTTCAGAGCTATGACTGTTATAGTTCTGAGCTATAGTATAGTCTATAGCATAGACTAAGTTATATGCAAACTAACAGTTATTTTACTTCACATTTCAGGTCAGTAAAACTTTCACTAAATAGTGCAGTGTAATCTGGGTTTTGTCGTAGTGCAACTGGATTTGCTGTACTACAGCTCGTACAGTGTTATGGATGTACATGTAAGGGATGGAAATGTAACTTGGTAAGCAAGAACTGCATCCTGCAAAGCAGTGTGTGGAGGCTCATTGCAACAGAATGAGCAGCAAAGCTGGTGGAACTTGTTTTCTTCTGAATTTGTGATGTAGAGCATCTACGTGTTCTGTAATAATATTCCATTTGCAAAATCTTTAGCTTCCCCCTGTTGTCTCCTCTGTAACTCTCCCCTGGTCAGTGTACCTCCAGGACAATAACTTCCTACTCTCAGGGAACAGTTTTGCTTTGTAACATTGAGACCACTCCCTTCTTTTCTTGAGTACAATGTTCTAAGTTGGCTCCCATAGTATATGGAGAGGAAAAAAGCACTATGTACTCTGCTTGGTAGATGCTATGCCAGACTGGCTAGAGCAGGAACTTAACCCTTCTCTGAAGAAGTTGGCAGTAAGAAAGATTTATTTCCTGTTTCTAGAAGTTTTTAGAAAAAAGATGCTTAGAATGCAAACATAGATTGTGAAGTCATATATGCAAGAACTGGAGAGTGTCAGGGCTGCTTGCTCATTTGATCTCCTGTGGATGCACTTTTAATAACATTATAGAAGTATCTATAATTTGTAGAGAGGCATTTAAAAGTTTTTAAATTTTTCAGTAGTTTCACCAGTGGATTGCTTAGTCATACGCTAAAATAATTCAGCTTGTACACTGAGGGTCAAACCATGTAATCTTTTCTAACTGAAGAACAAAATGATTCTTTACACAATTTTTAAAAAATGAAAATCTTGCAGCATTGTTTTCCAAGCCAAATACTTTGTTCTTGCACATTTTCTGCAGGCTAATGTTAGTCATGCAGCACATGTGCTGTTTTTGTACAGAACTTCTGCTTCATGTGAGGCCTTTGCATGGCTGTTGATCATACAGCAAGTCCAGCATTCGGCTCCTTCCCTGATATATAGCTCCACTGCTTCATACCTTATGTTATTGCAGTCTTGCTGTAAAGATGGGATTTTCTCCATGTATTTCTCATAATGAGCAACAGCATCGCTAAGCATTGTACAAACAGTGATATTTTTTTATGGTGGTGCATCATATCACACTCTGTTTATGGTTAAACTTGGAAGTCTTACGGGCTCCTTTTGCAAGCAACATAACTAGGATGAAAATCTACTTATGCTTCTGTCTGTTTATTAACAGCATTCAGCTACTCCCAGCAGGCTCAGGAAGTGTCTGCTTTCTGGCTTGGCTGTGGGGAAAATAAGATTTCTTGGTGTTTAGGCGAGTGGACATAATTATGTCCTTTGTCTATATAAGGCAAGTGTAGTGTTGTCCCTGTGTTAGTGGCAACTATTTCAATTCAGTAATGTGTGAAAACATATTTATGTGATTTGTAGTCTGCTGGTGTCTTGGACGGAGCTGTTTGAGAATGGACTGATGTGTGTTGAAGTAGAAATTAAGCCTAAAGTAGAGCTAAGTGGAGAATTACTGTTTCAGAATTAAGCTTTGGTTCAAATGCAAATAAGACTCGAGTATTTTAAAGATCTTTATAAAGAGCATATGCTAAAAAAATCTGTTTAGTTTTTGTATTCAGAAGTTGTATAATTAAACAAATTTCCTCCCAATTAAAAGTTTAATGAGATTAAGGGGCTATTTGAAAGGTAAGTGAGTGGATTCTGGTCCAGTTTGTAAGGTAGGATTTCCTGGTATATGTGTTTTATGTACGCTTGTATTCTACAAGCAGGGGTGTATGGTTAGTGATACCTGCTTTATATGTGTGTGTTTGTATTTCTCTCAAGTGGTGGTTGTAAGGAAGTCCATTCTGTTTGCTTGGGACAGAGTATCATACCTCCTTACAGAGTGGGAGTCGCCGAGAGAAACAGAAAGGAGACCCATAGGTAAACTTGTGAAGAATTGAGTTTTTCTTTACTGAAGTTTGCATCCTGATTACACGAGGCAAATACACTCTTTTAGTTCATGTGAAGGTGCCTATCCACTAATTGAAGAATTCTGGAGGAGATTTATAAGCTGGGCAAATAGGAGTGGTTGTTGTGATGCCCCCTGTGATACACATTCCTTCCCTCTCTTTTCCGAACATTAGTGTTCAGTGTCCTAGCTGTGAGCTGTTTTAGTCCATTTGCTTTGCTGGTAGAAAATGAACACTGTTAAAATCTAATCACTAGTCCAGCTGATCCTTTCAGTGGCATGGGTGAACTGGAGTGCCATTTGAGCTGTAGTCTCTAGTGCCAGTCTCTAATGTCTTTCAGCTGTCTGCTGATCTCCAGATGGAGAACTTGATTCTGCTGTGGTACAGGCTGCTCATTCCAAAAGTGGTCACAAATGTTTTTACTCTTGTTCCGTCTGTGGTAGATTCCTGCCCTTTTCTGGAAAATAAATGTGTCTGTCACACCTGTGAAGCTGTTAGCTGCCAAACAAGACATCCCCTCCTGCCACACCTGACTTGCCATCAGAAGTTTCCGAAGCAGTTCCTTTGCTGCTGATCAGAGTAGATCTTTAAAGAGAAAAGCACAGACTTTGTATTTCTCTGCTTGAACTACAGCTCTCCATTTTTAGCTTTGCTTTAGAAACCTGACGTGCTGAATATGTTACCTTACAGCATGGCTAGATCTCCAGCGATTCAGTAGCAGTTTTGAGTTGTTTGCTCACTTTATCATGCAAATACTTCTCTAATCACAGAAAATTTACTTTAAAATCAAAGCTGACAGTGGTATTGCTTTTTAACAGTATATACAAAAATATAACAGGCAAATGAATTTTTTCATACTGCCCTCATGGTGTGAATTTATTAATTCTTTATTCCTTAGAGCACAGTAGTCTTCATCTAGCTAAAAGTGATTTTTTTTTTAATTCCTGTTGTTTTCCTTTTGCATATTAAGCACTTCAAGTCTGCATTTCTAGCAGAGTTTCTCACTTAAACTATATGTCGCAGCTTGAAAGTATTTACTTTTGACACCAGTGTCTTAGTTTTTGCAAGCAAAAGAGCTCCATGTCCTGGTGGTCAGCTAATGAATTGTTTTCGGATGTTTAGTAGTGGTAGATACACCAGAAGGCTGTGTTACTGTTCAGCGTGACCTGGACAGGCTGGAAAGTTGGGCAGAGTGGAACCTGATGAGGTTCAACAAGGGCAAATGCAGGGTCCTGCACCTGGGGAGGAACAACCCCATGCATCAGTACAGGCTTGGGGTGGACCTGCTGGAGAGCAGCTCTGTG
>Ga0065711_1035017_pt1 | contig 22918 bp, 14 predicted proteins | sample Hoacrofraction12_FD_59098 | JGI IMG/M metagenome (GOLD analysis project Ga0065711, IMG submission 59098) | Hoatzin crop microbial communities from Cojedes, Venezuela - Epithelial fraction 12 v2 (version 2) | ecosystem: Host-associated > Birds > Digestive system > Esophagus > Crop | place... | reverse complement strand
CCTTCTCTGGAGATATTCAAGACCTGCCTGGACAAGGTCCTCTACAGCCTACTGTAGGTGACCCTGCTTCAGCAGGAGGGTTGGACTAGATGACCCACAGAGGTCCCTTCCAACCCCTACCATTCTGTGATTCCGTGATTCTGTTATTTACCTTCAACTACAACTTCTGCCTTGAAAGTGTGAGAGTAATCAACCCCTCTTACAGAAGAAGATTTTTCTCCTCAGTGGTCTTCTCTACAAACAGAGAAAAGTTTATTCATCAGATAAATTTGTGTGACCTTTACATTTTGTTACATGTCCCCAAACTCAGTAATGTATTTGTAATTGACTTCATCAGCATCACTTTTCAGGAGATCCTGATGCTGTAATCCTGCTGCAAAGAGAGGGACAAGGCAAATTTATCCAACAGCAAGGTTTGCTATCAAATCTCTACTGCTCATGTGATCAGTTGGAACATGTTTTACAGTTTCACAGAAATAAACTAATAAATTATAAATGGTATGGAACTATTTCCTCACTATTATTATTACAGAGAGTTCATATAACAGACTCTCTAACATCTTGCAAGGTAAGACTGAAAAAAAATTTAAAGGACGTTTAGACTCCTCATTTTAAATACAAAAAAGTACCACACCCTCTTTCTTTTCATTTATGTGTCATTCCTTGCAACATTACCCTCTTTTTTCTCCTTTTTTCTCGTTCTCCATCTGCCTTCCCAATGGGTCTTATAAAATTGCTGTAGCAGATAAAATATGGATTTTAGTACCATTTGGATGATATTTCCCTTCTCCTCCAATTATGGGACAGATATTTTCCCAAGACAATGTAAACTTACACAGATCTTAAGATAAGAGTCTGGTAATACCTCAAAGTCTGGGAAGGGAAGGCAGAGAATCCTTTGGGGAAACTGATGAAAATGTCAAGGATGCAGAAGGAAACAGATAACATCTCCTTTGCTGAAACATGTTCACCGACCAATAGGTTACATTTTGCTGTGGATAGAAATGATTGCACAGATGTTGCACATCATACAGAAAATGAATGTGCCTATACTGGGATCTCACTCTCACTGCTTTTAAAATATCACGGAAGCTTTATCACAAACCCACCCATGACTTTGACACCTGCTGCTACAAAACTTGAAATCAATGGGCTAGAAGGCGAATCAATCCTTCAAACCAACCCCAGCTGTCACAGTCACTCCTGTGTGACCACATCCTTGTAGCTACATCTGCCAATGATCCATGCAGAAAACTTCCCCATTGGAAACACTGAGAAGTTCTGCATGAATTCAGAGGCCAGAAAAGAGTCAATTATTTGCCTTGCAACAACATTTTTTAGGTTTTGAAATGTGGAGAAACAAAAGTAGTGAAAAGGACTGCCCTGAAATTCAAATACACCTTTACTTTTTTAGAGCATTTGGAGGTCTCTGATTAAAGTGCTGTTTAAATGTTCAAGGCAATCACATCTAAATGTTTGGGAAGCATTATACTACTAAAATATACTACTTCTTATTTTCCAGAAAGGTTGTAGAATCAAGGTTTTCATTATCTGCAACCACTTAACATTCCAAGTTACTTTTGCTAAAGAGGGAATGATAGCTTTGGTGCCTGGGCTAAGATCCAAACGAGTAATTATATTCTGCAAGCCTACATTCCTCCTCAAGTTTTATATTAGATAAAGTTCTTTTCACTTAGCAATGTTTAGTTTTAAAGACTGACATCCTCCAAGCCAGAGGCAGCTGCATTTCACTGATGGGTGAAATAATTCCTGTGTAAACATAGTTTGAATAAATCAAGTACTTTGTGGTTTTTAAAATGCAATGTCCACTCCAATTCATGTTTTTTATTTGTTGCATGCATGGAATAAAAACCTGTAATAAAAACAAAACAAAAATCCATCAAATCTTTGATTTCACCGAACAGCCTAAGCACAGGCAATGGGCAAAAATGCTTTGGGCAATTCATATTTACTTTCAAGTGTTTTGTTCATAAACAGCTTTTAACGAAATGGCGTTTAAGCTGAGTATGATGCATATAAAAATAAAACAGCTATTCACCTACTGAAAACCCCATTAACAAAACTCCACATAAGTTGAACTGAAATTAGTAAACCTGTGAAGCTCCTTGAGATATTTTTTAGAAGTCTCCAGCTCAGTAAATAATTAATTGTTATGAGTTTTTGGTTCTGTTCAGAAACATAAACTCAGCAGCATAGATTAAATGTGCTTGACTTACTAACGATTCTCAATGCATCAAAGCTGAGAGGTGGTAAGGCAGAAGAACTGAAATGAACAGGTAAAAGGCAACAGTGACATTGGCAGGCTCTACTAAGCTGAGGTGTTTGTAGATCCGATCTTGAACTTAAAATACAGTTCTGTTCACAACCTACAGTTCAAAGAGTTGCTATTGGAAATCTGTGGAACACTACTCAGTACTAGTTTGCTTTGTCCAGTGTTTTATTTCAGATGAGTAGTCATAAGCAAAAGATGTAGGGAGTAGTTTCCTTCAGTTGCTTTTTTTTCTGCAAATGATACTCTTACAAAGGAGAAAGGGCAAGCTGCTCATACAGCCCTGCTAGGGGGAGGAAACTCCATCCCTTTTTAGGAAGGGATCAACAGATAGACCCCACAAGGAAGACAAAAGAAAAAAATGAAGAAAAAAAAGATTGGAAACTGGTGTTAAGAGAGTAATTCCCTTCTCAAGGTGTGTTGTCTGCAGCAGGCATTCATCTGTGGTAAGGATGGTCTTGCTTTATGCCTCCTCACCTTGGATGTGCTGGCACCCCACTCATCCCCATCCAACCTCCACAAAGGCCAGGAGCACATGGCTTTTTTCTGGTAGTATCCACATGGTTCTGCCCACTAGCACTACTCTGTGATACTGTTTTGCTGGAAGACACAGCTTTGGTGAACTAAAAACTTGGAAGCTAAGCAGAATAAATCACAAACTATGTCATTCTTGCACAATAGCTCTTACCAGGCTAAACCTTGTTATTGCAAGATATTGATTAGACCGGTCAAATCTTTTATAGCTTAAAGGATTTTACATCATTTACAGTAATTACAGTGTCTTCCTAACTGGTAAAGGTATTACTGAACTCCCTGAAGGACATCCTGGATGGGCAGAAGTGAGTGATAATTTCCGAGTTACTTTTGTGAAGCCAGGATTTTTTCCACTTTGAGAAGTGGAGAGCATTTTATATTTACATACTTCTTTCTGCAGGTTCTGCTACCCCAGACCAGCCCAGAGCCATGGGCAGCAGCAGGTGGGAGCATGGGACCACTGTCCCCACCTCCCACGTTGCGTAGCGTGGCATACATCTGTTCCCCAGCTGCAGTGAAATCCCACAGGTGGCTTTGGTCACGTTAAGTCTGAAGCTGGAAATGTGGAGACATTTCATGGTCCCTCTGTGTTGTGACTGAGGTAAAAACACTGCAGCTTGCTTCTGCTTTGCACGTAGGCTCACCTATTCGGAGTTTCTTTCTGAAAGTTTACCTTCCTAAAGGCTACCACACCCTGCTGCGAGCATGTGAGCATGCACACCATTTTGATTAAGGTGCATTAAGGCACCTTTCCAGTCCAGAAATGTGACCATTTTCCCTGGCTGAATATGTGTTGTTCGAGTTCACTTTAGACACAAGTCTAACTGCATAATCATTGGATAATAATTACATTCTTTTTCACAAAGCAATCAAGGGCTAGCACTCTCATAGTAAATAAGTTTATCAAAAAAGCAATCACGGTGAGTCGTTTTCATTCATCTAAATGACAAGCACTGACATTAGCATATACCTTGGGACATCCTTTCACTATTAGCAAAGCGATTGAGAGAAAAGTGCCTTTCAACTATGGATTTTGTTCACAGCTCATTGATGGTTCATGATGGCTTAATAGTTTTGTACTGGTACCTGCAAGAGTAGGCTAATATTTAGTGAAATGTCTCTATTGGCATCTCTGATACCAGATCAGGTCCTCTGGGTGTAACACTGCAGATTAATTTCAGCGAGTACGTTCTGATGTATGAATTATTTTGTGAGGATGCATTAATGGGTATAGTCACTCATCAGAACCATAAAAATGTACAATATTCCAAATAATCAGTAAATATCCAAATTTTCAACTTTAAACACTTTTCATCAGCTGTTGGCATAGTCTGAATCAAGCAAATAACTACAGCGAGTCTGGTGCAAGGACCCTTGAATTCATGTCTTAGTCCTGGCAGTGATTTCTGGTATGATCTTGGGCAAGGTCAAGTTCAGATTTTCAGTCCCTCAGCTTCCCTCTTTGCAGAATAGTAATAATAATTCTTACTCCACAAGAAGACCGTGGGGCCTAATTAACATCCATAAAGCACCTTGAAATCCTTAGATAAAAGGTTCTGTAAAAGGGCAAATGTAATTACTGCTGTTACAATGGTGCTGCTATAAAATATTCATGGTATAATGGCAAGTCCAGCGAACATTCAGAAGCTTGTAAGATCAATTGCTGTGCATGAATGCACAAGCACATTAGCAGGTTGCACAACATGCAAGGCAATTTCCTTCCAACTATTAGGGTCCTGTCCTTCAGACCACCAAGAGACCCAGTTTCCCACTGAACTCAATGAAAGACCTTTCTAAATTGTGGAAAATGTAAGATCAAGTACCTCGCAGCATCAGACTCCTAAAAAAGAAGTAGGAATTCTCATTCTGAAAAAAAAGTAATGTGAGAGGCTTTTTTACATGTTGATCAGAAACATTCTATTAAACTTCTGTGAACTGTTGTGCTGGCACCCAGCACCAAGGAGCAGAGGGCCAGATCTACAACTGATATAAATTATGGCAGCATTTCTAAAGTCAGTGCAACAATATTTATTTATGATCCTGAAGTTGTTAATAACACGAAGGATTCCTGAGGGTTTTTTTAAAAAGAGACAAGCGAACTATGACACCAAATTATATTAGCTTTGCGTTGATAAAATAAAAAATAAATAAATAAATCCACACCTCTTCAAGACTCATTTTCTGCATACTTTAAACAGAAAAAGCGTCAAAATTATTTCCCCTATTCATTTGGCATTTTCTCATTTTTGAACTAAAGGCAAAGTTAGATTACTTAAGATTTGAATCTCAAAGCTGCAACGTAATATCAAAATATGCATTTACTGCAGTGGGATTACCATTTTCTGTGGCAAGAAAACGTTTCTTTTCAGCTGTCTGAGCGTGATCTCAGTGATTTACAAAGGGGAAATTTCGCAGTGCAAAAGAATACAGCTGAAGCAGTCAGCATTTACCTTGCTCCCTTGTAAGCTCAATGTAGAGGTTGTAAACTGGAATATATCCCTGAAGCTCTGGAGAGACTCTGTGTAACTACATTTAGGAGTTCCCAGAACAAACGCTTCTCCATTAGAAACTGCAGAGATGAAAGTTCGGTTAGAGGATCTGTTTTCAATGAAGACCATGAAAATTGTGCCTACAAATAATAATGAACCTGGACTCCTTGGCTGCCTGGTGGACTTTCAAGAAGCTCTGAGTGTGGATGATTTAAGATCAGATATTTCCAATCTTTCCAGGCCCATAAGGTCTCATCTAGCCTCTTTTCACAAGAAAGGTACACCAGAAATTCAACTCGTTTGAGTAAAACTCAAATTTCCCAGCCCACCAGACATTTGGCATCAAACCTGGCCAGTTTCCAAGTTCCCAGTCCCCTGGCAGTCTGTCTAACCATTTTCCACACAGGAGATTGCAGATTCCCTTTCTCCAGTTCATCCCAACAAAAAGGCAGGGACAGTGGGAAGCACATTTTGATTTTGGACCAACAGGAATAGTCTTGGTGTAATCAGACTATCTTGGTGGATTTGGAGTGAAGTGTGTGGATTTGGAATGAAGTATTGGAATATTTCAGTTTTGCAGAACAAAAACGCAGTGCGGAAAAATAAAGTGATGTATTCTCCTTTTGCCATTGATTTACGGTTTAAAATTTTCCAAGACTTCATAATCATCTTTGGAACTCGAATTCTCTTTTCCAGCTAGCTCATGGCTATGACAGGACACAGAGATGACCTTATCAAAGCTCTCTTGGAGTACAGCAGCCCAAAGCATTGCTGTAGTTTATGGCAGATGCCTTGAATTTCTGTTCATAGGCTGTGCAGCACCCATCGGTGCATCCTGGTGTTTCATCAAATCACATATCACATAAATATGCAAATATAACATTTAAGCCCATGAGAGGACAAAGGCAGAAAAGAGGTACAAAGTGAAGAAAAAAAAGTATTTAACTATTTATTGAAAAAATATTAATGGTATAGGGGTAGTCAAAAGAAGAATACAATGAAATGATAAGTGATGTGTACATTCGTAGCTAATAAAAGTAGTGACTCAGGATAAAGTTCTTCTACTGTCCAAATGCACACACTACTTTCAAAATTAACTTCATGACGTAATAAACTTTTTTTTTCCTGGGAAATATTTATGAAACATTCTTTGTACAAAGTTTCATTGATTTCTTTCTCTTTTTTAGAAAGATATTTAGGGAAAATATTGGTGCTTTTGTCAGAATTGGGCTGTTCGTCTCCGTATGAATAACAGTGGAAGGTCAGAATCCTCAAATCCATTAAAACTGCTACAACATCTAGAAATATACTGATTGCTTTACAAAATCTAAGATTAAAAAAATAAAATAATCTTTTTAGACACCTAAGATGAGATCAATCCACAGCTGGTGAGTAGAACTACCTACAATCCTTGCCCAAGGAAAGACCAGCCCATGCAATGATTTAGACCCATACTTTACTCCTGCAAGTATCAGTCATCATCAGTGGGACTACTGGCAATACTCAGATTAGATCAGCAAAATCTTTGCAGAATGTCAGATCTGACCAAATGGACCAGCTCAACAAGCGATGGGAGGGAGAAGGGATGTCAGGATTTCTGCATTTAAGCACATGGGATAATCCATCTAGTTCACCACAGCGGTACCTGTAGTGCTTCCCTGCAAGAAGCACCTGGGAAAGAGAGCTACGCGCTACCATTTAGCAACATAATCCTTGCCTCCAAATATCATGTGTTTTGCTTGAAAATCTTGCACATCACACTTCAAAATGTTGCCATCCTACATGTATGTCTTCTGGTCTGTTCCTCATGCACAGAAGAAATTTTGTCCTGTGATAATGAATTCACAGAGCGAGTATTTGAACAATCAGACCTTGTGAACAGTAAGTTTATGCATATGCATTAGCTGTTCTACAAGTTCTGTTTAATGAATAATCATAAAGGTAATATAACTGATTCTCTGATTCAGGAAGAGTGTCATTTTGGGTCAGAGACTTAAAGGATGTGAAAAATCAGGACATTCCAGGTGTGAGAATGATACACAAAGTGATGACAATGGAAATATCAAGGCTGGAGTGAGTGGTGTGATAGATGAAATCACTGAAGAAATTTAAGAAGGGCAAGAAAGAATAAGGAAGACGAAATTTGTTGATAGATATGATGCCTAAGATAAAATATAAGAATACTGGATTGGATACAGAGGGGAAAAATCAGCTTGCCTCAGAAAGATGTAAGGATGAAGATAGCTAAAAGCACAATTTCCACAGCCAGAGTCTAGATGGATCATTTAAAGAGGAAGGGAATAATTTGTGAACTGCAGTTTGTCATGAGTAGAGGCAAGGATAGCTGGCTGGCACGCAGAACTGGGTGCATAGGTCAACAACAAGAGGTTTAGCTTGTCTCCAAAAGCCTGGCTCCTCAAGATGTGATGGATAAAGACCCAAGCAGTCTTGCAGCTGGTCTGGATGTCAGAGGACAGTAACAGGAGACAACTGTCCAGGTGACAGAGTGGATCTTGAAGGAAGGGAGCTGATAACGGAGGAAAGCAAGGAGAAAAACAGCGGGCTTACAATGAGAAAATGAGGAGTTAAGAATAGGCCTCTATTAAGGTATCCCAGAAGGGCTGTCAGAGAACCAGTCTGATACATAAGAACAGGGTTGAGGGCGAAGTATCACAGGCTGAGAGTGGTGAGGTTTTAGAAAGCTGTTAATAGCTCTCCATCTTTCATGTAGCCTGGATGTGGACTGCAGTTCCCTGCACAAAATATGTACTGTACAGGGGGAATTTCATGCCTATTAAAATGCAGCCACCTCTTTGGCGGGTTGGCTTATTTCATCTCTCTTACTAACATTACCAAATAGCTTTGGAAGAGTAAGCAGAGAGTAATTTCCCCTCTTTGAAACTATTAAAGTAATTTATGTGAACAAAATGTAATTATTCAAACTGAAATTCAGCCAGCAGACTGGTTTTACATTTCTTCTGAAGCAAAGCCACCAGAAACAGGCAGCATTCTTTCTAGCATGAAGCTAGAGTATGGATTCAATCCTGAATCAAGTGGAAGAAAATGGTCCTGAAGCACTGCTCCTGAAAGTTGCTGAGTTTAACTCTAGCCCTCCCTCTTTTCAACAGGACAAGGGTGCCCATCACCTTTTTGCACGCCTTAGTGCAGTGCATTTACGAGGGTAATTTGAAAAGGTGACCTTTATAAAGGCAAAGGGAGATTTATTCTCATCTTCTATGGGTACAGGACTTGGCCAAAGAACACATTCCTCTTGTGCTGCCAAAAATTTCTGTGTTGATCAATCCTGACCCTGCAAGGGAATCAGATTTAACAAAATTATAGTCCCAAATGGTATAGCTGGAAGATGGCCAGGGCATAATTCAGGGTGGAAAACCTATCAGGCTGGTTTCACAGACTATGCCCAGACCCCTTAACGCAGGTGGTGATGAGAAATACTGTAAACCAGCCACAAATTGCCCAGACAAGAATTCCCTGGTGGGTCTGTGTGCCAGGCCCCAAGGCATCGCACCTTTGCTTCAACCTGGCCAAATGAGTGAGTGGGTGGAAATAGGAGCAGACGTGCTGGGGGCTGGGAGACTTAATATGGTTATCCTCTGCCATAGCAACCCTCCTCTGGCACACCTTCACTGAACATAAGGGACAAGCTTGCCTTTGTAGTTAAAGATAAAACAGGAGTCTCAGAAGCAAACCTTCTAAGCATGTGTCACTATATATTTTACTGTTTCATTTGTTCTCTGCAGTACCACTGAAAGTGCCACCTGTAGGATTATTTTTTGAAAATATGCCTTATCTATCATGTCACAGTTGTTCCATCTTTTAACGAGCTGGTATCAATGAATACATCTGTGGAATTACTTCATGAAAACAGTCCACAAAAAAATGAAGAAATTAAGTATTTACGGACAGGTCTTCATAACTATCCTTTCCAGCTCTCTGCTCCAGGGTGCTATGACAATTAATTAGTTCATGACCATGGAATGATCTGAAAATAAAACATGCCACATAGCTGGAATTCACCTATACCATACTTTTTGTCCAGTAGGAACCTTGTCTTATTCAGACACACATTAGTGACCTCCGAACTGGACTATCACAAAACCCTTGTGCACATTTATTCTTTAAAATCATTGAAGATGTAGCTTGTGTAGATGCTGCCTTGCTTACTGAACCTGGATGCAAAAAGCATTAGTCCCTCAAAAGTCATCCAGAAGACTTCTCTATGTTGGTTGTCCATCCTCTTCTGCAAGGCTGCCTTTAATTTGCAAGGCAACTTCTCTTAACCCAGTTCCATGTGAAACAAGCAGTTTAGAGCTTATTGGTAAACCACTGCTTGTGCCCAGCTGGAAAAAGTGTTTCATGGATTGCCTTTCCTTCTCAAATTACTATCTTTTTTAAAACCTTGTCTCCTTTTCTCTGGGGCCATGTGATGAGGGACCAGTTATATGGTGTGGTAAGTATGCTAACAGATAATGTTTTCTTCCAGCTTTAACATGTCCACTCCTGATTTTATCCCAGATGTTCTGATGGGAGCCCCAGCCCATTAAACCAGAATATTTCATTGAATTCTCCAGTTTTCCTTTAAAATGTAGGTTAGATGCACCACAGATGGTGATGGGATGCCTCTCTTCTTCTGCATCAGCAATGCACAGCTCCGAACATCCTACTAACAGCCAAAACAAACCAAAGTGAAATATTACAGAAGGCAGAGTCCTGTCTGTTCTCAGAGCTGAGAGGCTATGGACTTAAAAAATACCAAAGGAACTGTTTTTTTTAAAGACATAGCAACGTCTTTTAAGCGCATGGTACTTATTGGCTTTCCTCTTCTTTTGCAAAATTACCTACATTGTTTCTATAGTAGCATCTGCCTAAGGCTTCCTCTGCGGTCAATACTACAAGCCGTAGAAGGTATTAACCTCGGAGCGAGATGTTCAGCTTTGGTTAGAAGTCTGTTCCTGAGAAATATGTTGTTTCTAAAAAGATTCCACAACACAGGTTATTTTAACACATTTTAGCAGCTGAATTCATGAAGTTGTTTATAGATAAAAAGAGGAACTTTAATGCTTTTTAAAGTCTTCTATGGAATCTATGTCCTTAGGGATCTTTCCATGTGTCTTAAAATAGCCTAAGTTCTCTTGTGAGGGTATTGACTGCTCTAATTTTGTGTTCAGGAATTGTTATATTCCCAGGATAACACAGCACACTGTGGTGGTTTCCCTTATGGGGCCAGTCAATTGAAGTTCTTCATTTGCCAGTACTGAATAGCAGCTGAAGCACAACAGATATCACAAGGTAATACCTTTTGTCAGTATCTCATTTCAGACACCTCTCTAACATATACATTTTGTTATTTCTTTGCCCCAAATTGACTTCTCCATTTCTTCAAATCCCCCAGACAGCCACTGTATCCTCCTTGGGACAGATTGTAATACTTTGTCTTTTCAGGAACGTTTGTCTGGCCTACATACAACGTGCTTAGTTTCATGCAGCAATGATCCCTGTCTCATTGAGTTTCTAATCTAAAAAACAAATTGCACTTGGGTTTCATTTTATGTACACATCTACTGAGAAACGGAATTAAAGGAAGTTTTTCTTTCTGAATGGTACAATACTTTGCAAGTTTCAAAAGATGATACATAAAAAGAAGTTGCTGGAAAGAAAGGAAAGATTATTGCTGTGATATTTGCAGTTTGGCATTGTTTTCTTTCTCAATTCTTTGAAATGGATTCCTTTTTATTCATTTTTTTTGCAGTTCACAGCAGAATCCACAAAATAGTTGTCTGAAATACTGTTGGAATGATGTTCAATATTTAATTTGAAAACCTTTTTCTTTTCTGTTAATAATAGCATTGATTTTTAACACCATTTCTTTTACATACATCTATTTAATTTCATTTTCAATTCAGAAAGCTGGAAACTTTTCAAAAAAAAAAGGAACAGAAAAGACATTTTGAAAACTTTAAATGAAAACCAGTAAGTTTTCAAGTCTGTTTCTGAAGAAAAACTTTCTTCTTGTAAAAAACCTAATCAGCTGTACAGGCAAACCTAACAAAGCAGCATAGGCTTTGTAAATCCGTCATTTAAATGCAAGATCCACTGGGGTGAAATGTGGCAACTATTTAATAATGCACAGCACCACTAGACAGCAATTTAAGAGGAGAAGACAAGAAGAATGACATATGGAATTGAAAATGAAGGCTGAGTGTAAGTAGGCAAAACGTAATCATCCAGATGTGAATTTTGCAAAAGGCAACAGAGTAAGTACCCCTGCACTTAAAGATATTGCTATGAAATGGTTAATGACAACTTGTTAAAGTGTCTTTTATGTCTCCTTTTTAAGAAATGACATCCAGAAACACAGTGACCCCAACTTCCCACTCGAGTATTATTTCACAACAACCCAGAGCAAAGAACTTTCCGTGGTGAATCATTAGAACCACTTCTTTTTAATAGGGGTTGCATTTTTGGAGTTATCTCTGACTGGATGGCATAAATACTGCTTAGGCTTTGGGGCATCTGAACACTTTAAAAATGCACCACATTGAATCCCATTGGATGTGGGATGGCAGGGATGAAAAGTCATATTTTGCATTTTTTTAGAATGTGTTTGTGTTTTAAAAAATTTGAATTATTTCCTCTCTCCACCTTTCCTCTAATGTTTTGCTGTCAAACCTCATTGGTTTCTTCTTATGTGGATGGGCTTATTTTGCTGCTGGAGTGACAGTTTAAAGCCACAAGGAATGGATGACCTGGTGCATTTTCAATTTCTTCCTTTTTATTTCTTGTCTACAGAAAAAAATGCACCTTCGTCCAGCAAGGAACATATGATCAGGGATAAAATAATATTTCAACACACCATGTTTGAATGCAAAATGAAGTATTCTGTAGGGCAAAATAAGTCAAAAAGAAGCAACTATTCAGGGGCCAAATGTTACAATAACATTGTACTAATACCAAACAAAAACATTCTCCAAGTGTTAATGAACTATTCCTATATTTTTAATAACAATACTTAGATTCTTGAGGATATTCCCTTCAATGAACTCTTCCCAATTATGTCTGTTCCTAGTCACCACTGTTTCATGGACAAACAAAACATGATTTATTTCTTCCATAATGTTTGATGGAGCTTTAAAATAAAAAATTAGGGAGTTTGCGTTTTTCAGAGGAAGAGCATGTAAGGTCTTTAGGCCTCAGATGCAAAAATGCATTACCAGGATTGTCAGAAGTGCTCAGGGGCTGGCTGCTGACCATGCCAAAGGGAGGCAACCACTAGAATTTCCAAAAACTCTCAGGAAGTGTCTGTCTCATTTTGGCTGGGTTTTATGCAATGACAGGTCCAGAAAAAAGCAGCCCAGAATTAATTGTCTTTGGAATGGAAATACGACACAGTTGTTTGGAGGATGCTGGACTTCAAAAAGCACTTTATCAGAAAGATAAATTACAGTCCAAGCTGTGGTGTGGTGCCTGAGGTGATGGTGTCACGTTAATTTGGCAGAAAATAAACCCCCTTGCATTCTAACTCTCTTCACCGGAGTGAGAGGCTAGGTGTGGCTGGGTTTAAATTCTGAGTGATGTCCAGTTTGCCACTACCAGTCCAGTCGTGTTTCATATGTATGTTAAACTACCACGATTCTGGATACACTAATAGCAGTCTGCACCTTCAGTCCAGTCGTGCTCAAGAACTGGCACAGCCGCGTTTGGTCGCGTTCAGTGAGAAACTGTGACAACTGGCTACTGAAACAGTGCAGTTTTATTTGTGCAACAGGTATATAGGTTTTTTGAATTGCCGGTGATGGTGACTGTCTGCAAGAAAGCACGTGCAAATATAAAACGTGTGAAAAGGTTATAAATAATACAGCCTGGCTATAAACATTAGGGAGTAACTATTCCCGAGAAAGGCGCTTAGTTAAAGTCTCACCCAAGGCATCCCAAGGGGGGAAGAAGCAAGGCTCAGGCCGTTGGCCAATCCCAGTTGTCGGAGGCACTCTGAGGTGGAGTTTTCCTTGACTTGCTCACGGTGTTATCTTCTTTTTCTCCAAAAAATCCATGGTGTTCTCTTCTTCTCCCAAAATTCCCTATTTCCCTGGTTATTTTTATATTCTTTCTACCTTTAAGGTGGAGTTTGAGTGACTGTAGTCATACATACCTTTTATCATGATTGGTGTAAAATTCTCTCGCTTCACGTTTAAAGGTATAGTTTATGAAAAGTCGAGGGCGCAGACTCGAAGAGGAGTGGTCGCACCTCAGAGGCAGGTAGCCTTCAGGATGGAGGTGTGTTTTGGTATTAAAATTATATTAAAATGAGCAAAGTTCACGAGACGATAGCACTTTGGCAAGGTTTCGAAAACCTGTTGGCTCAGAGGGCCAGATGAGCTGCTTCTCAGTTCTAGAGGACCACCTCATCCCGCTTTACCATCATGGAGCATGGCCATGGAATTTTCACTCTGATCCATCCTCTATGGTATGTTGCAGGGAGTTGCTGTGTTAGTGGATTCCTTGCATGCCTGATGCGGCTGTGTCTCATCCTCAGGGCTCCTTTTGAATTCATGCTTTTCCTCAATGGGTGAACAATGCTATGTTTTTTCATATAAACTTTAATTTCAGAGGTAAAATCTTAATTTTACTAATAATTCTACAGATGGCTCCCCTCCCCTCCCTGAACTGAGATGTAGTCATGAAAAGAAAGGAAACAACGTGCAAACCTGACTTTCCCAAAATCCACAGGAATTTGTCACTGATGTCAGCAGCAAAGATTTCAGCCATAATATTTTGTGAACTTTGCACCTGGAGCCTGTATTTCCAAAAGCAGACACGTATGGTGCAGATGCCTACATTACCTTCATAGCTAATGAAGAGACCTTAAGAGGAGTTTCAGGGCTGCCATTTACCTCTTCCAGAGGGAAGTGTGTAGAAGAGGAAAAATCCTGAAAGTACCTATCTTTCTCCTGTTGTTATGGGTTTGCGTGGCAAGGTTTTGGTAGCAGGGGGGCTACAGGGGTGGCTTCTGTGAGAAGCTGCGAGAAGCTTCCCCCATATCTGATAAAGCCAGTGCCAGCCCCAGGTCTAAGACGCATCCACATCTGGCCAAGGCCAAGCCAATCAGTGACAGTGGTAGCGCCTCTGTGATAACATATTTAAGAAGGGGAAGAAAAAAACTGGCAGTGAAACAGCAGTGAAGAGAGAGGAGTGAGACGATGTGAGAGAAACAATCCTGCAGACACCAAGGTCAGTGAAGAAGGAGGGGGAGGAGGTGCTGCAGATGCTGAAGCAGAGAGTCTTCCCTTGCAACTCGTGCGAAAGACCATGGTGAGGCAGGTTGTCCCCCTGCAGCCCATGAAGGTCCACAGTGGAGCAGAGATCCACCTGTAGTCCGTGGAAGGGACCCCACGTTGGAGCAGGTGGATGCCTGAAGGAGCCTGTGACCCCATGGGAAGCCCGCACTGAAGCAGGTTTGCTGGCAGGGCTTGTGACTCCGTGGTGGACCCACACTGGAGCAGCCTGTTCCTGAAGGACTGCACCCTGTGGGAAGGACCCACGCAGGGGCAGTTCATGAAGAGCTGCAGCCCATGGGAAGGACTCATGCTGGAGAAGTTTGTGGAGAACGGTCTCCCATGAGAGGGACCTCACGCTGGAGCAGGGGAAGAGTCTGAGAAGTCCTCCCCCTGAGGAGGAAGGAGCAGCAGAGACAATGTGTGATGAACTGACCACAACCCCATTCCCCATCCCTCTGTGCCGCTCGGGGGGAGGAGGTAGAGAAATGAGGAGTGAAGTTGAGTCTGGGAAGAAGGGAGGGGTGGGGGGAAGGTGTTTTAAGATCTGAATTTTTTTCACACTATTCTACTCTGATTAGATTGGTGATAAATTAAACTCCCTTTTCTCCCCAAGTTCAGTCAGTTTTGTCCGTGACAGTAATTGGTGAGTGATCTCTCCCTGTCGTTATCTCAACCCTTGAGCCTTTCATCATATTTCCTCTCCCCCGTCCAGCTGAGGAGGGGGAGCGATAGAGCAGTTTTGGTGGGCACCTGGCATTTATCCAGGCCAAACCAAAACACCTGTAAATAAACACTAAGCCCAGGAGGGCCTGGCTCACATGTAGATGTCTATAATACACTGAGATGAATCCTGCTGTCTGTGTTTGAAGAAGTGTAGTGTGTGATAAAGCCATGAAATAAGACTGTGAAGGAAACAAATGCGTCGAGCTAGGGGTCATTCCTGTCACATTTCTTCATCAGGCTTCATTACTTCTCTCTTTGCTTTCAGAGATAAGTCATTCCCAAGAGTAAAAATGAGAATCTTCCAATTTGTGAGTCATTTGAGTGCGTAATATTGCTTGCAGTGAGGGTTGGTTGCGAGGCCTGAGGCAAATCATTTCATCAGCTCTGCTGGGACTGGGGAATGATGAAGGTGGTGGATGGAGGAACTGGCTCAAGCTAGTAGAAGGGAATAGGACACTGAATTAGTCATCTGTCATGCTGAGGAGTAGGAACTAAGCAGGTAAGTTATGGGAAAAAAACTATGCATCATCCTTCAGTCTTCCAGACACTGATTTCCATTTCCTAATGAAAAATGAACAGGTAAGCAATTGAAAGTTCCAAAAACTTTAAAAGGCCTTCCAAGATCTGACAGGGAAAAAAATCTGCAGCACTTCAGAAAGTACTGGATATCTAAGCAGATGGTCTGTTTGCTTTCCTGAAGAATAAAAATGAAATTGATGTTTCTAAAGCAGCATCCAGGCCTTTAAAGATAATAAACAGACACGATGTTGTTTGCACTGACGTGCAGAAAAATCTGGTAATGAATGGTGGGAGCAGAGTGGGTCCAGTCCACCTCCTATGAATCCAAAGATGTACAATGTTATAGGTGCAGATGGCATAGGCATACTGAACTGCTCCTATACGTCTTTTGTTTAGTAAATACTGTATTTAATGGCCTGCCACTAACTGCTGTACATAGTAAGTGAATTCTGCACTTAAATAGTAAAACTTCAAGGAAGTTCATAATTGCATATCTTTTTACCAAATGACAAGCCATATGCTAGGAAATTTCAAGCCGCTAATTAAACAAAACATGCCTAAGCAAGTTTTTTAACAAATACTGTACATCGTTATTTAAATTCAGGGCAAATACTGTTCTGAGCACTACAAATAGCTAAAATGGTGTTTAATAAGATACACCATCTGCATTTCAAATTGGTGCCACCCACATTTAAATCTCTTGAATAATCCCACTGAACAGTTACTGGGGAAAAGAAATGCATTCATGGCTCTTTCCGTGAATTCGATATCACTGTTCTCGGCAATTCTCGTTTGGTTATTAAACTCACTGGGCTAAAACTGCCAAAGTGCTAACTGCCAGCTCCCAGATTACACTAATCGAGAAGTGTACAAACCAAATTGAACTGTCCTTTAAGAGCTCTGAAAAGGGAGTAATTGGAAATAAATCAAAATAAATGTGGTGTTGTTTCTCCCCGCTCTCCCCCTCCCTGCTATATTTAGGTACTCGGAGCTACTCAGAAAGTGTGGTAACATGTGGAACCCTACAGATTGTATAATCTCCAGATAACTGTTAGGGCCATCCCTTAATCAGCTGAGATGCAGCATACTGGAAGGGAATAAACCTCAAAAAGGGGAAACCATGCCATTCGGGTATATAGAAATTTTTCCATCTCTCTTGCCCCACCCCCTCCAAGAGAATGAGCCTGAAATGCAACAGCTGTTTGGTTTAGCATCCAGACATCCACCATGTACTGAGTTTGCAGGTGTTCGGAGTCCAAAGCACATTGCCTCGTCTATGCCAAGGCAGCTGGTGTAAAGTCACGGGCTAATTGTTACAATTCTCCTAGCAAGGAACCATAGGCTATAGTTACAACAATTAACGTGGCAGAAATGGAGCCAGGGAAGGGAGGGACTTCAGCAAAGACATCTGTTGGAAAAATAAAGTCAGTACATCCCTTTTCTAGTTTTTGTTTTGTTTTGTGGATTTGGGTTTTTTTGTGCTCCGCAGCTGATGTTTTCTTGTGGACAATTACACTCTCCCTGAGATTATTTATCAGTACATTGCGAAAACTACTTCCAGCTAAAGCTGTGGGATTGTCTTAAAACCTCTGGGAACTTGGAAATATAGTCAAGGCTTCCGTTCTACCTGGCTGGGTCAGAAATATATTGAACTACACCCGGAAGATTAAGCCAGAGCTGGCCCTGACACTATAAATAGCAAAGCAAAGCAGCAGCTCAGGGCTTCTGCCTTTCAGCATTAACTGCATTTGCTTTTTTGTGATTTAGAAGGGTGGTATAAAGATGAAATGTATCGTTTATATCTGTGGTATGAAAGGCTCTAAAATTTCTGTGCAGAGCCCCATTAAACTGCCTCTCCTACAGCCTGTGCCGTGGCAAAGGGACCGTACGTTTTCATAGGCATTTGGCCTAGTAGGGATATAACCGCCAGGTCAGTTGTTTTACTTTATATCTTCTTCTCAGTCTGATCCCTTAGGAACAAGCTCTCTGTAACACGCTGTGTCTTCCCCAAAGGTAAGGATAAACCAAACGGGCCTCTATAGTAGAAAGCACAGCATGGCTTGATTTTGACCCGCCAGCCCCGACGCTTTGAATCGCGAAGAATTTTACGGGTTTTTAAGATCTCTGTTGAACCGTTTTTTCTGATGCTGCAGTGTAGTTCCCCTCTCCCAGCTCTGGACCAGGACTTATCTGTCGTGCTTGGTTCATCCGTGCTTTCTGATTTTCACCTTGGATTTCAAGAAGACAGAGGTGAGGAAGCTATTACTGCCCTTAATGGCTTGTGTCAGTTGCAAGTAATAAATTCATTAAAACTTTCAAAATCCTTTCTTGCAACACTTATTTGTTGTTATTTAGACTTCCAAACTCCATTATTTGCTGTGTCTCCCAGTTTCTTTATGTATACTTTTAATGTCTTTTTCTGCTAGCCAGTCCCAATTTCTGAACCCAGTCACAATAGCTTAAGAGAATCCTTTAAAGTCCACAAAATCTATCTGGGTTATATATTTTAAAGAGCTCAAGCCACTTTTTAGCCAAAAAATCAATAAACTGAACTTAACGAAAACCACAATGTTAAACACCTTGCAATGCTTCGAAAATGATCGCTTACCACAGTCCATTTGGGTAGGGTTTTCAGAAATGCTCAGCCATGCTCTGCTCTATTCTTAATGGATGCTGGGGGACTTTCACCACAGAATTCAATCAAAGCAGAGTTCGGCCAACACTGAGTACTTCTGAAAATCTCATCGTTCTTGTACCTATCTATCCATTTTTAATTAAGTACAAAGAAGACTATAGTCTGTATTATGGATTAACGATCTGAAAAATTTAATTTAAATTTATATAAGTCAAAGAAATTATAATAAAAGCAATAAATCTAACAGTACTGCTACATTTTGTTTTCTCTCTTTATTCCCCTTTTTCCTTTTGCTTGCATTAGTTTCCTTGAAAAGGAGCCAAATAGATATTCTTAATTTTCTTTTTAAAAAATGAATTGCTGAGTTCAGCATGGAGTCCTTTTTGACTGCTAAGTTATGAATCCAGGGTTAATTCTAACAAGATTTTAAATGGAAATACCAAAATCCCTTTAATCTTTCTGGTAGTACAAGCCAGTATCCATAGCTAAGAACGAAAAAGAATTAATTCTCTGCAGTAAATAGAAATAGTTTAAAAATCAGGAGGGAAGAAGGGTAGCACACAAAAATATTTAACTTAATAGGCTCATACAGCAGTGTTTCTTTTCATCACCTATTTGGAGACCTCAGTTATGATGATCCACACTTGACTCCACTGACTTTTTGTTAAATCCCTCCTTAAAATCCCTCTTTTCTATTACACTTATAAGAAATCAAATAAATAAGACTAACCTTGTTCTGTCTCCTTTCCAACAAGCTGGCCTATGCTTTCCTTGAGCTTCCTTACCTCCTTCCATGTGCTCTGCAGCAAGCTCTGTCTTCAGCTCTGTGCAGGTACTCCATTTCTCCTCCATCTCCGGGCTCAGAGTCATTCTGGCAATGTAAAGAACAGTTGTAGGGATTTACATAAATACCTGTATCTAGCTACAGTGATATAGGTAGCTTGGGTGAGAAGGCACTGTTCAGAAGTAAAATAAAGACTGGGTTGCAGATATTGCAATATGAGGGAATCACACACAGGACCTTATCCTGAAAGGTATTATTCCCAAATCTTTTTCTTTTTTTGTGTGTAAGGTGCCTGCTGAAACTCAGGCTGCTGTTAGAAACTGCTCTTCCACATGGAAAGACATGTGTAAGGCGCCTGTTGCCCTTTGGCATTGAATGCCCCTCTGTGGTTCCCAGCATCCCGTGTTAGTTGCAGGAAAGCACATTTTGCATGTCCTATACAAACGAGGACTAGTCAAGCCCAAAGTACTTATTTACTTAGCGGGCGCAGTCAAGGAGACCAAGCAGGCTGCAATACCGAACCGCAGACAAAGATGCTCGCTGCACAAAATGCTGCCCCTGGGAATCAGAAGTTGTTTGCCATGCTGCGTTTGCCAGAAGTCTGCCCGTCGCTTGAACAGAGATCAATCCTCACCACGGCCTCAAAGGCAGAACCTCACAAGGATTGCAAAACAGGTCCTGAAACTCATCCTGTAACAAAAACACATCCACCACTCGTGTCCATTTGAAACAGGCAGAGTCCTGACTGCATGCAAGAGCCCAGTTCGAGCTGGATTCTCCTGCAGAATATTTGCCAGCACACACTCACATTTAGCCACTTGTCCGTGACATGATGTATTGTTCTGTAAATACTTTTTTATGCCTTGTTCCAGCCGCATTCTGAATGTCACACTTTTTAATTAGCTACAAGCCCATTAAAATGATGCCTTTTCAATCCATGTGTCTTGGGAAGGTTGGGCTGTTTTAGAGGAGTGATTGAAGCTTGTAAACACAAGCAAGTGATATGACAAAATTAACTGTACACATTGTTTATAAAAAGCAAAACTAACAATCTGTGAACAATGATTTTCTTCCATTAAAAGGTATGCTGGAATATTCTTCTGTCAAGACCCTCTCCAGAAATTGTTGTGTTTTTAAGTATTTTACGGTGTTGCTCTTTTTAGGTAGTGTGACATTCTTTAGTAAGTCATTAAGTTACACCTCATGGCTTTCCTATTTAAAGATGAAATGCACCCCTGACATGTCCAATAAATTATACCGATAACACATGTACATCCACAGCTTCACTAAGCTTCAGTTTTAATCTGATTTCTGTTCGGGGTTACAATAATACTGAATGCTAGATTTTTCCACGTTTTCCCAGGGTTGGATATTTTAGACTGACCTTGAAAAAGGGGGAGGATCGGAGGAAGGAAGAAAAAGAAACCGAAGGAAAGAAAGAAGAAAGGAAGAGCTGTGGGCTGGAACAAATGGGACATAACCGAAATCCTCAGGAGACAAGGATGTTGCACAGAAGAAATCGGTTGGATCTGTTCAGCTATCCTATATATATAGTCTTATTGAGAAGGATAATGGATTTTTTTCTTAAACAAACAAACAGCCAAACAACCAACCATCCAGACCATATAGATTTTCTGACATATGAAAATGAAAGATTTGAGATGTAAATTTGTTCAGGTTTGGGGTTTGGTTTTGTTTTCTTAAACAGACATCATGAACTCCCCACAGAAACAAAATATTTTTCATTACAAAAAAGAATGTTTAGTTGACGATCCAGTTTTCTATCACATGAATTTCTGTGGAAGTTCCTAATGTGCTCTCAAGGCACGGAATTGATGCCACTGCCCTGACTCACAAAGCAAAGCTGCAGTGGGGGTAGGGCGAAGGGAAAAGAGACCTGAATCCCCCGTGAGCGCTGAGAAGTTGTCTGTGTGTCACGGATCCCCGCAGATACCACTGACTGATAAAAGCCCTGTTAATGCCAGAAGGATGGCAAAACAGGCCTTTAACCCGAGGGATCAACGCTCCTGGGTTTTTGCATTGGCATGGTAAGAATAAATCTTAGTTGAACCTCGCTACATATGGAACTGAACTGAGGAGAGAGTCATCTAACACCTTTTTTCTTTTCCCTTTTTCCTTTTTCCTTTTTTTCTTTTTCCTTTTCTCTTTTTTCTTTTTTTTTTCTTTTTGTTTTAAATAAATAGCTTTTAATTGCAAACAATTATTATGACAGAATCCCAGAGTTTGCCTCCTTTTGCCTGCCTCCCTTTCAGAAACTATGGTCCTAATCATCAGCAGTGAATGTATAATCTTATCTAACATCCTAGCTCTGGCAAAGTACATTGTTAGTATTTTAAATATTAAGGGAAAATTGATTTTCCCGTTTAAAGAACTGTATTTCTGTGTCATGGTGATTAGGTGTGAATATTCCATTACCCTCTCCCAGATAAAGAGAGCCTCCTGGGAGTGCTTTGAGGGAAATTATTGTACTGTAATGATTATTAGATGAGTTCCACCTCCTCAATATGGAAGTGAGCAGTCTGCAGAGATGTAGTTTATATACTAAAGAGTTGCTTTTAAAAAAAATATTACTTTTACAATACCTTGGATGTTTCCTCAATGGAAAAAACTTGAGAACTGGGTAAGAAATGGAAGGGCAAGAAGTTAATTTACTAACAGAAAGCATCATATAGGTTTTCCCTAAAACTATTCAGGATTTTAAACAACTCACTAAATAGCTTCAGCATAAACAGAAAACAAAGGGGAGAGGAGCATTACAGTAGCAAAATAGCCACAGCAGAAGAAGTTAACCAATGGTCCAGGGCTTATGGCATCAGCCCGCAGGTGAAAACCTAAATCCAATTCCATCTTCTGCTTAAAGGGATTTCAGCCCCCCTATCCTGGAGGAGTTCCCATGAGTCTGTGATGTGGCATATTCCTATGAGGGAGAGGGAGCATTCAGTGCCTCCTGTTGATGCATTTCCATCTGGCATTGCTAATTAAACTTTCACCTGAAGTAAGATTTGATTATTAATTGTCCTGACTACTAAATTTGTTCTTCTTTCCTGCCTTAGTGAAAATGAAATAGCAATTTAGTAAGCCCCAGCTCTGACTTGTCTATACCTCTATGGGCACATCCTTATTCCCTGGAGGCTGGAGTCTTAGCTTTACATCTTTGTGCCTGTTTCAGAAACTGCAGCCTCAGGTGAGTATTGTAGTGGTATGTTCTCCCTCAGATTCTTCTGTCAGAGGGGTCCCATTTTGTGTTCAATATTCCCTGAACCCAAGCATAAGCTGGGACATTCACACAGGAGGTGAGATACCCATCTCCTAATACTCGACCCAGAAAGTACTAGCAAATTGGAAAAGTAGTAATGGAAGCAATGATGGAGCACCTCTCCTATGAGGACAGGCTGAGAGAGTTGGGCTTGTTCAGCCTGGAGAAGAGAAGGCTGCGGGGAGACCTGATTGCAGCCTTTCAGTACTTAAAGGGAGCCTATAGGAAAGATAGGGAGAATCTGTTTAGTAGAGACAGCAGTGACAGGACGAGGGGTAATGGTTTTAAACTAAAACATGGTAGGTTTAGGCTAGATATAAGGAAGAAATTCTTTACAATGAGGGTGGTGAAACACTGGAACGGGTTGCCCAGAG
>Ga0065711_1035021_pt1 | contig 22919 bp, 15 predicted proteins | sample Hoacrofraction12_FD_59098 | JGI IMG/M metagenome (GOLD analysis project Ga0065711, IMG submission 59098) | Hoatzin crop microbial communities from Cojedes, Venezuela - Epithelial fraction 12 v2 (version 2) | ecosystem: Host-associated > Birds > Digestive system > Esophagus > Crop | place... | reverse complement strand
CGCCGCCGCCCCGTCCCCTCTCGCCGGCGGTCGCGGGGAGAGCGAACCCGCCCGAAATAACGCGGGGGGGCTCGGGGGAGGGAGCGGGGTCACGGCCCCCGCACGCGGCTCAGCCACCGCCGTCCAGCCGGGACGGCAGAGCCCAGCGGGGCCTTAGCGGGGTGCTGCGCCGGCCCCTGCGTGGCCCCGAGCCCTGGTGGGAGCTCCCCGAGCGCGGCGGGCCGGGGGCTGCTCGGCCTCCCGTAGGGGCTTCTCGTTCTGCAGTGGGCTGCTCACGTCAGAAAAACAACACCTCGCTTCTGACTTGAACGCCCCTTGGAGATCTGTGGGTTTTTTGCACGCCCATTGGAGATCTGTGGGTTTTTTGGCAGTAATTTTTTATTGCCCTTTGGGGGTGATCTAGAGTGGTATCTTCCATCCTCACCCCCAACCTGCCTTTGGAGAAGCATCTTCAGTGTTGGCATTAACAAAACCGTTGACGTTGCTGCCTCCAGATCAGTGAATGAACAAACCTGATAAAGCTCTGTAAGCTCGAGCTGTTAAGAACACCCCGGATCTTTTGACTTCAGTGTGGCTGTTTTTCGATCAAAGCTGTTGATGCCTGTGTGGAAGCTCACCTGGTAGATCTGTCAGAAACAGAGCCTGGAGATAGCCACACCTGAGCCAGGATCAGTTATCCCTTCACCTTCAGTTCCTAGGAGGGCCCGCTGCGGTCCTGTGGCTCGTGTTCTCACTCAACATCTTCTGTAACAGCTGGCCTTGGAAATAAAAACACAGGGAACTAATAACAGCCTTTTTTTCTCTTGCTGTCAACATTTCCAGAGCAAATATCATGAAAAGCTCTTCCTTAAGCCACAAAATAAAGGAATGGTTTCCTGGAAAATGTGTGAATATTTCCAAGGTATTTAAATAAAAGAAATTCTGCTGACTCACTTTTTGCGATAGAAATAGCTCTTAAGGTGGGATTTGACTGGGGAAATGTGAACAGATGGTTGACCTCAGGGGAGATGCTGAATCTGAATCGAGTAGTACATGAAAAAGGAGAGGCGTAAGCAAACATTCAGCGAGACAGTTTTAATTTTTTCAGTGTCACTTCCTGCATCTTAGGGTGCTAATCTACCCTTTCCGAAATCACTGGTATTAGTAAACAGGAAGAAACAAAAAAGACAATCCACATTTTGGATACACTAAGGACCTAAACATGGAAGTTGGTACTTTGCATCATCTTCAAAGGACAGGAGGAAATTGTGGTTAAAAAAATTACAGATTTGTAAAGAGCATTCAAGTAAGGAGTGGTGAATGTTTTTATCAACATGACTGGATCAAATCAGTTTAAGTGGCAAAGTTATTGACAGATTGCACTGGTTACCTGGAAAACTGCTGCTGAATTTTTACCCACTCCACTACGTGTTTTATCTTTTCTGAGATAAAACTGAAGTATACAGCTTTTTGAAAGGTCGAACACATTGTTAATCTTTTCCAGTCTCCAAAGCTTTAGGTGTAGCTCAGAGCAAAATAAAACAAATACTTACAAAACCCTGTAATTTAAAAATGTATTATTATGTATAATAATGCCTAAACTATCTGATATCATTCCAGATCTCTCAGTAATGCTTTCCACTTTACTGGAGAGCTGTAAACGTCCCTCTCTGCACTGACAAGCAACTTGTTGGCCTTTGCTTCCACAAATAATCAGAACTTTTGTATCTTCTTCCTTTTTTTAATGCCCAGAGTAACATTCTTCGTAGTCTGGATTTTCAAACCATGGATACTCTGCTTTGTAAAAACCAGTCCCATGTAACATGTCTTACACCAATCACGTTTGAAGAGGTTTGCCTCTGTTTCTAGTGAACTGTGGATACAAGATAGCAGGCTTAAAAACTGTCTCTGAGTCTCTGTGAGCTTTGGGAACGCAGGCTTAAATAATTTGGAGGGAAGTGGGGTAGGAGGGGAAGATTTTTATGGGACAGAAAGTTGGAAACATTTCTACAGCAATCTGAAGAACATTTTTGTGAAAGATTTTACTTTGAAGGGTAGCTTTTTTTTAGAGCTTTGCAGTGGTCTGAATACATACATACAACATTTCTCTGTGTATCATACATACATACATACATACATACAACATTTCTCTGTGTATCTGTTCGGGAAGAGTTTAATAAAAACTAGAGCAAACTCTTGACTTACCTTGATTGAAGAGCAGCTTACTGTGGTTTAGCTTGAATCTGACATTTTACTAATTCTAAATGTTTTATAAACAATGGCAGCCTGTAAATCAAAATCAGAGTATCCATACAAACTTTTGTTCCTATTTAAAAAAAAAGTAAAAAAATAAAAATAACATTTTTGGTCAAATAACTGAAATCACTACACATAAGAAGTCAGAACTGTCAAAGAAAGTGGATTCCAGGAATTAAATACTTTAAAAGCTTAAAAGAGAGCAGGTACAACGAAAATGCCAAGATACTGATAAATAGCACCTTTGCTCTTTTATTCACAGCTGTGCTGAGCTCACCGAAGATGCCATGAAGAGAAGGAAAATTGAAATCGTACTACCTGTTCATCACGTATTGTGTTCTCTCCAGTCTGCAGCTGTAACAGTATGGATGAATAGTGACACCTCTGCTTCTATGGAACAGAAAAACAGAGTAATTTAGCCAGCAGGAATGTCGCTTCAGCACTGAAAATTAATATTGTTATTAAAAAAGGCTTTCCATTGTTTCTGTTCTCTTAAAAATTAGCATTTTAATGGTAAACATTCACTGTTATACTTTGTCATTTTACAAGTCAGATACTTTGCCTTTTCATATGTCCTTGGCATCTATCTAAGAAAGGAGTAGCAAGATCTTTTTCTCTAAATCAAGTAGAGTATATTCCTTTCTGAAACATAAAAGAAAAAATGGCTTAATAGGGCATTGTTTCTCTATAGTTTTCCTGTTGTATCTGATTTATTTAGAGACTGCTCTAAATCTGTAGTTAATGAAATCAAAATGAGACTTTGAACAGCAGAAGTACTATTGTTTAAATATTTTAGGTTTTTCAGTAGGTTCTGCTTCTGAGGTTTGGTCTTTTCCTCCTTCTTACTGCCCACTTCTATTAATAGAAGTTTTTCAGAACAAATCCTGGCTGCCAGCCCATGTTTGCAGCTCTCATGGCTTTAAATGATGCCATCAGTCACATCTGGGCAGCAAAGCCCTTCCAGTTGTCTGCAGCTGAGTTCCCAATTATCTTCATTACCTGAGAACACAGTGGATCTGTGTTACTCTCAACTTCACTGCTCCTCATGGCTAACAGCTGTAAAAAGTCATTTTTGTCTGTAAGACAAGCATATAAAACCCTAAAGAGTCAAAGTAAGCAGATTGATTGAATGAGAAGAGATAATTTTTTACATGACCATAAAAGTGAACAGAAGAGGTGACAAGTATTTTTGTTGTCAGTTCATACTTAATCTGGCTACTTTGACAGTCTCACCATGCATTCATTAAGCAATCTCTATTTAGCAGTATTTGTCCTGTCAAAACAGCTTACAAAATTTCTGAGTAGACAGAAAAAAAGCCTTGTTGAAACAGTGTAAATAGTCTTTTCTTCATTTCATGGGAAAGAATATGTCTGTTTCTGCTTTTCAGGCGAAATAAAATGTGGTTTATTCTGCGCTGATTTGTTATTCTTTACTAAGAAAATGTGAGCAACCTTGCTGGTGCTGATATTGAATCTAAGAAGGAGTCATATTTGTTCTGGGCAGCTGACAAATGTCAGGATGTTTATCTTATCTCCACTTTTTGTTGTTGTGAACTACAGAGACTCCGAACATGACGAGTTAATACAAAAATCCAACATAAGTTTTACCTGAATACCTTATAACCAAAGCAGATACGTTGCAGTACTTTATAGAGGACCCAAGGGTGTATACGTGTCTTAACGCAAATAAAAATCAAGTCCAAAATGCATATGACATCTACTATTAGAACAGAATGAAACAAAGTGTATGGCAGCACAGTTTATTATAATTAACCAAATTCTGGAAACTTGAAATAAAGAGGCTAGAAGATGAATGATAATATTTATATCCAGTCCTCAGGTGGAAATCAATTTCACCATAGCTACTCCTCTCTGTAGAGTATTTCTCAGGTTTCTGCAAGAAGGTTTGTTTTGCTTTGTTTCTGGAAGAAGATTTTTTCTGTTTTTTTCTTTTCTGTGTTTGTCATGCAGAGTCATGCTGTGTCTCACCTAAAATGTTTGTTTAAAAACGCAGCAGTGGCTACTTTTTTGGCTGGTTAAAAACAAACGAGTTTGGTTATGTTGGCATTACTGCAAAGACTCTACTAGCATTACCAAGAGCAGCAATGGCTGAACACGAAAAGCCCTGTTTGCTAGCCAGTGCTAAGATCACAGGAGAGTATGCGACTTTTGTACAGGGAAGGATGAGAGAGAGGTCACTTTTGTTTCTAATCAGGTCTGACCATGTTTATAAATTTTCTGTAGAAGCTCATGAACATTTTGGCATGAACAAGTGCCTCTGTGATTTGCCGGCCCTATGTTTAGCTCTATAAAGAACTTGCAGAGAAAGCTGGATTCAAGCATTTGAATTGCAGCACATTCTCAAAGCAGAAAACCATGTTTTAACAAAAACAAGAGCTAAATGAGCTAGTTTAGTGGTGGATTTACCAGAGGCAATGCCAAAGCAGCTCCAGTGCTGACCATAATCCACATAGCCACCCAATGTGCTGTTGAAGTGGTCAGAAAAGACTTTATCAATATGAAAATATCTACCTTTGGTTAAAAAAATGCTATTGAAAGCCCCAGACTAACCTCTACCCTCCTAACTTTTAAGTTTTCCAGAAGCAGCAAAAAAGAATGAAAAGTTTTCAAGACAGTCAGATAGTCCCATGATTCTACTTAGTTTTGTGAGAAAAAAGGGCCCTTTTTATGAATAGAAAATTTTGACCAGTCTAACTAAAATCTTCACTAAAAAGCAACGCACTCCAGAAGAATTCAGATTGTCTGGATGCTGAGATCTTACCTTTGGGGTTGTAGCTAGCATAGACAAATTAGGAATGTTCAAGGCCGGGTAAAAACTGTTAAAAATGCAAGACAGAACCAAGTTAAGAGAAAAAAATATTTTCATTGACAATATTTGTTGTGTTATCACATATTGGTAAGAAAAGACAAACCCATATGCAGAAAAATCAGTGAAGGTAGGAGGAATGAAGTGGGTGAGATTATTATCAAAAGTGGGCAGCGTTTGCAGGATTTTACAGTGCTCCACCAGAGGCCTTGCAGAAGATACAATCAGTTTGTATGTGTCAGCCATTTAGGATGTAGTTCAGACCTATCAGACAGGGTGTTTAGCAGCTGAGGGAGAAGAGGCAAATATTTCTACATAATAGAGTATTTTGAAAATTTGTTAAAGTATGGAAGTTGAATGCTATTAAAAGCGAGTCTCAGATTTTACAACTACTCTTTACCATCAAGATATTCAGAATAACATCTTGTAATTGATCCTGGCTATGACTGAGCAGCACATATGCACTATTACGTAGTTCCTTTTTCTTTGCTGTAGGATTATTTTTAAAAATGGGTGCTTAAGTAACAAATATTAAGCAATAATAAACAAATTCTTTTTATTTCTGTGCCTGTTGGAGAATAGTCCAAAATCAGTGAAGACAGTGAAAATACTCCACTGAATTCAGTGGGATTTGGATCCCCTGGATGGAAACTCGTATCAGTTGGTTAATAGCTGATGCATCTAGTGTGCTTATATCCTAAGCCACTGGAGATGAAAAGTCTTTTCTATTTTTAAATGAAAAGGATGATGGATGACATAGAGACTTTCCAACAGAAGCTGCAGAGTGTTAACAGTGGTCAGCTCCACTCTTGGCAACTGGAGTCATGATTCATGAAAGATACATTTCTGCATCCTGGATGAGGCTTTCCAAACCGACTCTTGCTGTTTGCATGGTAATGAAGCACTCCCAAACGGTGTTGAAAATAGTCAGCAGGACTAATGAGATTTTCGCACAGTGCTCAAATGGGTATGGTAGCCACATTTCACAGGCGGCCGTCAGTACCTGCTGGGGGGCTGAGAGGTAATTACACACACCCCACGATTGGTGTGAGTGATGCAGTTGTTCCAGCTTGGCATTCGCAGGTCAGGTAGCACAGGATGCAGGGCAGTGTCTCAACCCCAAAGAAAGGGGTGGTGCACCTTGCTTCTCTAGAGGAAGAGGTGTGAAAAGGTCAGCATGGACACTGGAGAAACAGAGATGACAACTAATTGTGGGAAGTCAGCGTTCCCATGGTGTGCCCCGCTCCACCTTGTGATGTTAAGGAATGCTACAGGGTTGTTGTTCAAAGGTAATATCCGATGCAACAACATAAAAATTCTTGCCTGAAACCAGGGATATTTCTTCTGCCAGCCCAAGGAAATTAGGTGAGAGAGAAAGAGAGATAGAACAAGAGAATGGAAAAAGTGGTGGTAACAAAGAGAGGAGAAGAATCCCCCAAGGGCATGGAGAAAGTCGATATCCAAAGGTGGTGGTATCACCAAGAGGTTGCAGACCAAGTTCTGGGGCTTATCTCTGGCCTTGGGCCTCCATCCTCCAGGGTGGTGGGGTGGAGGAGCTGGCCTCGCCTTTCCTTCAGAAAGCATCTGTCCCTCTGCCATCCAGCTTCTCCCAGTTCCTGTGGACTCGGCTCCGCTTCTCTCTGCTTTGAATTGCTGCCTCACCCTTGACCTACATGGCAAATTAGATTATGCACCTAGCACCTTAACTGCCTGACCACACAGTACCTAATGAACCATTGCAAAAGGCTGTAAATATTTCTAGCTAGACATCAGAAATCAGGCACTGTTTCCCAAAAGAATTTTCTGCCCACAGAATCGGGCCCTAATTGCTGTGCATCACGACCTGCTATCAGAATGAGAAGTTGTTAAAAACAGTTTCGCTAAATGCAGTGCAGCTCTGGATTAGAAAGATAATTAAGTTTGAAAATGTAATGAGCCGTATGACACTGAGCGAATAAAAGATAGGAGGAATTCCTAATAAAGGTACAATTCCCTTAAGATTAAACCTCATTATTTTTTGCAGTAAAAACTCACACGTTTTAGCCGCTAGCCTGTAAAATATTTTTCTAATGCTCTTGGGAAAGACCAGGGTTGAAAAGGCCATCAGAGACTTCTCCCCGCATAACTCTCAAGCAGCACAAAGGAAGGCAAAGGGCAGAAGGTGAAGTCTGGCCCCCACCAGCCTCCTCCCACCGCTCTCGCGCAGGCAGGAGAGCCCACCAACTGCCCTCCGGTACGCTGCAGCTCCTCCACGCTTCCAGCAGCTCATGCAGTTACAGCTTTGACACAGTGCTCCTCGCAGCCTGCCAGTATTTCAGCAGTGTTTTCCTATTTTACCCAATTTTAATTATTATTCATTGGATGCAGTAGCTTGGAAACCAGAATAAGGCCTTGATCCACTGAAGCAGCTACATGCGGTCAGAAACAAAGAAGGTCTCAGCATTTGCTTTTGGACTCTAGACCTTAAAGACTGGTTGCATTTTCCTGACATCCAGAGCCCTGTTGAAAAGTACACATTGGCCAAATGAAACTCATCCCTTCAAAAGCTGTCTTTTGCCATCAGGTAGATGAAACAGGGTGCTGGGAAGACGGATCCCAGGAGGAGGGCGGTGGGAGGGATGAGGCCATTCGGGATGAGTGGCTGGAGGGAAAGGCAGTGCTCAGCGCCGGGGCTGGGCGCACAGCGGTTCATGCTTTATCCCCACAAAACCCCCTGCCAGCACTACAGCTCATCTTTTTTTTAGAGGGAGAAGAATGTCTCTCATCAAAAGTGGAGTGTAAATCCGAAGTGTCGTTTGCAAATCCAAAGCGTCACTCCAATGACAAAACAAAGCCAGCACACCGCCTCTTTGCCTTAATGTACATTAGATCGATCACTTGTTCTGCTTTTTTTTCACATACTCCATCTTCTCACTAAAATTTGGGGGGGCAACACGGAAAAGCAATCCTTCACAGCAATAAATATTCCCTGTCTTTTCCTCAAACCAGCTGCTTTCAACATGTGTTTTTTTTCCAAGCGCTGAACAGGTTAGAGCATGATGCTGCTATAATGTGCATCATCTGCTCTTCCTCATGTCGGCTCCAGACCCTGTGGAGGTCAATGGGGGCTCACACAGACAAGACAACAAAAAGCGAAATAATTCTGCAGGGCTTGCACACAAACATACAAACTTCACTGAAATACCCCTTCTTGCATGTGCAAAGCAACAGATTTCCAATTTCTGCTGCTGTGGGAAGCAGAAACTTAATCCGGCTAGTTCCCCTGTTGCGTGCTTTCACCTAAGGGGACATCTGTGATGTTTTCTTCATGGCAATTACAGCTTTGCAAAGCCCACATACCTGAGGTTGAAGATGAACTAGCCTCAGGAGGAGGCTGGCCGGAGCAGTGCTGGGTATGTCAGCATCGGTGGGCTGCAGTGCTGAGAAAGCTCCTCGGTTGCTGGGGCTGAAATGGAGCCTGGCTCTAGAGAGCCCGGGGATGGCTGGGCTGTGTCCACAGCTGCTGTCAGGGTCATCCCCAGCACCAGCAAAGGCACTGTGAGATGAAGGAGGCACGGATGGACTTGGAGGCAAGGAAGAAGCTGGAGAGAAAAAGACCAGTGTTTGCTTTCGTCACTCTCTGGACAAATGAAAAGATCTTTCTGAGCAGAGCACAGTGGCAGAAGATAAGGAAGTATTCATGTAGGCTTAATTATTATACTATTAAGTGCTCTGTTAAATCTGAAGATTTTTGAGTAGCCTTTTGTTTTAACAGTATTCTTTCTGGGTTGAAGTGTGGTAAGATGCAGTTCTATGTAAATCAAAAGATTTATGCAAGTGTACATATATAAGCATATCAAAATCAGACAACATATATTTATGAATGAAGGAAAATTTACACTGATTGAGGACATAAGTATTTTGTTGAAAATCTCTGTGTGGAAATGGTACAGCATATTCAGCAGCAGCTAAATTGTAAAGATAGACTGATAATGTCTCCTCACTGTTACGTTAAGCGTATGTGATCTGAAAAATGGGACCATTGATGTGTTATTCCACTAGCCATATGAAGAAACCAGCAAAACTCTCATTTTTAGAATTTCATTTTTGGAAGAATTTTCAGCTGCTGAAAGAGAAGCGGCAACAGGAAGTTTATGAACGGTCTGGATGATAAACAACTTGAATCATGCGCAGACTGAGGAAGCACAGTGGGTGAAATCCTCAGCCTTTTGAAGCTGTCAGGAGGTTTCCTGCCAAACACGAGGGAGCCAGCCTTCACGAGCACTGTTTTAGCTGTCTCTGGGGTGTTGCAAGAGCTTTGCAAGTCACACTGTTGGCTAAACAGCCAGAGTGTTGTGGAAGGAGGAGGAAAAGCAGAGGCTACTTTTTCCATTGCAAATAAGAATCAGAAGTATGCACTGATCTCCTGCATCGTTCTTTTTTCCTGGAAACAAACTTGGGATCGGGATCGCAGATTCATAATTTTCGTGACCTGTGTGAAGATGGATGTCCTTAATCCCCCAAACTAAAGGCATCTCAGAGAGCAAATTAAGTACTTTGAAAACCTACTGCCTCCAGAAAAAGCAAAGCTGTTGTGAGAAACGTGCTTCATGCGTGCACACTTGAGGTTGGAAGTCCATCTGGGACGTGCTGCATCCCCCATGCTAGAGGGATTTCAGCACTCTAAGAGAATAACTATTAGTCACCACCCCAACTTTCTTCTCCAGTAGTTCACACTATAAAATATTCTAGAAATTCTCTTTATTGGGAGAAACTGTTTGAGCAACTTTCAGTGTTAGAGAAGTTCAGCTGAGATATTGGTTTAAAATGCCACCTTCTTTCTGTTGCATGGAGAGAAGCTGCAGGACAATGAAGAAGGATAATTAAGAAAAATATGAGAGCAAAGGATTTCAGAAGCTCTCTGTGTGCCAGCAGAGGATAAATGGTTTGCCAACCAAGGAATAATACCTTTCGGGAAAAAAAAAATCCCCACAAAAGTACATTGGGATAATCTGAATGTCCTTTTACTGTGCACCCGGTGCTTGAAAAAAGGAAGTCTTGCTAGATACAGAAGAAACTTCTGGCATTTCATGTACACACAATTCATAAAGAAAATATTTAAAAATATGAGTAAGAAAAGGCAATAAATCTCTCTGCTAAAACTGCCTGTGTCTGTGAGAGATAAGAGGGCAGGAGAAAGGAGAAAGAAGAGCAATTTCTTTTAAATCCTCCTTTTAGTCCACTTACAGCACAGCACCTACAAAACACCTTGCAATGGTTAGGCAGACTCTCTGCCACGCTACATACCACCCTCATCAGAAATGCCTCAGTATCTCTTCACTTTTTCCTCTCCTTGCAATTCACTTTCTTAACTATACTAGTGAATTCTTCAGCTCAGGTGTTGTTCACAGCAATGTGCTAGTAGGGACCTCTACTCACTAGTGCAATACAAATTAACAACCTGAAGGGATAGTTAGCATGCTAGTATTCAGGTGGTTAGATGTGCATGTGAAAGCCTGCACGGGATTTTGCTTTGGCATTTCTACGGCTCACCTCAGTGGCTACCACAGCTCCAAAGTTCCCCATGGTGGGGAAAAGCTGCAAGGCCCACCATCCACCTGAGCCTCCACCAGACTCCACCGGGCCAGCCATTCAGGCCATCAGTCTTGCCCTGCATCAGAGGGGAGGGATTACTGGGAAAGATAGGTATTGTTTGACATTGCTGTTTCGCCTAAGAAAGGTATTCTGGTCGAGCCTACAAAGTCCAGCTCTGTTTCCTGAATTTTGAACACAAAACTCAGGAGGATAAATGATGGACATTTAAGCTGGGGTCTTTAAAAGATTCATAAGAGGGAATAAAAGTTGTTGCTTGTGCTTTGTTTGATAAAGCTTGAGAAATTTAAGACACATCTCAAGAGTTATGAGGAATGCATAGGGACAGGGATAGGTTCTATCTAGGTTTAAATCAAAATAAATAAATGAGACATAAAGAAATAATTATGAAAGCTGCAATTCAGTGCCAATACTGATAACAGACTCTAAATGCTTCAATACCTCTAATCCTCTTAATACCTCTCCAGAGCAAAATTTCCAAGCGCGTATTTCCCTGTGGTGATGAACTTTGTTTCCAACACAAGGCAAGACATAGATTTGGTATGCTGTGCAGATAGAGGACTTATATGGGTTTTGCAAAGGATAAAAGATAAGAAAGTTTGTCTTGTTTGAAAAAGGGCCAAATAACATATGCTGCACATTGTGAAGTGGTGGTTAGAAAAAGGGAGTTAACAACTAGCCCAGAGTGGTGTTGATCCCCCATCCCTGAAAACGTTCAAGGACAAGTTGGACAGGGCTCTGAGCAACCTGGTCTGGTTGAAGATGTCCCTGTTCACTGCAGGTGAATTGGGCAGGATGATCTCTAAATGTCCCTTCCCACCCAAAGCATTCAATGATTCTATGCGCGTCGCTTTCATCAAGGGGAGAGAATAATTCAGAGCAGAGGATGGCCGAGTCCTGCCTGCTGCTGTGAGGGACCAGCAGCAGAAATATGTCCACCCGACCAGCCTTCGCACTCGCGCTGCTTCCCAGTTTCCTCTTGGGAAAGAAGTCTAAGGGAAGGTTGGGAGACAATGAGAAATGTGTTCACAGATTCTCTGTTGTTCCCCAAATATATTTTCTTAGCTAATTTTCTCATTAGCATTTTGTCAAGGACAACTGAAGTATGCATCTGTGATTCTTCGTTAGCTTGACAAATTAATTTCTTTTATGGTCTTCCTGAAGGAAAAACTACCTTCTCAAGTCCAATATTCACTTTTGCAGTCAAGCTTTTTGTAGCAAAATTTTCTTGGTTTTTTTTCTTTGAAACTCTGCAACCAATAAGGTGAGCAGCAGGCACTGCTCTGCAACTTTAAAACCCTCCAAAAACTTTATTGAGTCTTTATGCCCCAAATCCAGATTGTATCTAATTATTCTCCTCCATCACACAATGTGTTCGAATCCTGTGTTTCTAGTAATCACCTCCAGAAGAAAGAAAATGCAGTATTTGTTCCCCAGGAAAGCTGTTACAGATGTGCGTTATGTAGTTTCCTTTTCACTTTTGTTAAATTAAAGCAATATTTTAAATATCCTGAATACGATTTTTGTTTGCCTCTTTTATTACAAGGCCTGAAGGAAAAGCAGGAGACGGTCTTATTTCCTTAGCAACAGAGTCAGGTGTGATTTATGCCGCTGTGCGTCCCTGCAGCTGTCTCCAAGCAACAAACCAAACTGCAATGCCAACTCTTGTACGCGCAATATATGGAGGAGGCTGAGGGAGAACTATGGAGCCCAAATACCTATCCCTAGTGTCAAACAGGAGGCAAGTCTGAACAAACATGGCATTATCATAGAAAAGGAATTCAATCAAATAATCTAAGCATCTCAGTTCAGCCTGCCAAATGCTCAGTCTGCAAAGAATAAACTATTTCAAATCAGTCAGAGCTGAGGAGACAGCTGTAGATGTGTGTTAATACTTCACCAAGGTTTTGCCTTAGCTGATGAAAGTGGTACCACTGAGTCTGCTGTCCCTGAGCTGGCTCAGCAGGAACTCTCATGGAAAACAGAGTAATTTCATAACAAAAAAATATTTTCAGTAATATTTCGCTGTTAAAGTAGTTGCCAAAATTTGCCAAACTTCATTTGCCATTTCAAAGCTGTTTCCTCTCTGAAGTAAAGACACTTGCATCTATGATTGCATCGTGTTGGCAAACACTGTGTTTCTAAATAACAACTGTAAAGCTAGAGAGGCTTGCCAAACGCAATCATAACAGATAGCACTATTTTCCTGAAGAAAATTACTGTTTTAGTTAAGGTGAAATGTGCTTCGGAAGATGAGGTTTTGCAAGAAAAGCTGCTGTTTATACATCAGTCTCCCCAAGCCAATGCTTTTTAGGTGTTTTTCAGGTGCAGAACTAACATCTGTGGGGTAAAAAAAAAAAAGCAAGCGAGCACTCCCTCGTGTCAACATTTCATCCCCAACCTTATTTTAGTCTTACTGGAAATCCATAAAACTTCTAAAATACCAGCATTTATTCTGTGTAGGAAGTGCCAGATCCTGTAACACTGAAATCAGGGAAGACCTGATGACTGGCGACATAGGTGTGTGAAGGTCTCCAGAGAGACACGTGGCTGGGGTCAGGATTTATCCCAGCCCAGCTATCCACAGTTAACAATATTTTCTGACTTTCTCAGGCGGGAATTCATTTACCACCATCCTTTAAGCCTTGAATTTGTCACTTCTTCAAGTACTGCCTAAGCAGCTCAACTCTGAAGCCAGCCTGCCTAAAATCAGCACGTTAGGCAATAGCCACCTTGCCTTGTACTTGCAAAAGTTTCCAGATCACTTGGCTTCTTCTCACTTGCGTAAGTTTGTGCTAAATGGTTCCTCCGCTTTTCTTTTTTTTATCTTTTCCTTGGGCCTCATCCTTCTGGAAAAGTAACAGCAGGGTCTTATTGTGGAGCATTTCCTGCTTATTAGGACATCTCCATTTACTTTGTATTTTTGTCCTGATCTAAAAAATTATCTTTCTGTGGACGTTCTCTAGGAGACCTCTCATTTAAAACTTTTCATGATAGTATATCAAAATTCTCATCAGCTGGCAGTTTTTTGTTAATTTAAGAAGGGCATAAAGCTGTAAGGCATAATGTTGAAATATTTTTTATAGAAATTTTTTCTCTGAGGTGGTAAACTCTTGCAGTGATAGAGGCCTGGATTTGTGCTAAGTATTGAGTCAAAAAAAATTTATTTTTGTTACCTGACTGCAGATATGCACTCCTGTTGACACTGCTTCTGTAGCTCAGGTCTCAGTGCAATTTAATTAATTAATTAAGTGTAAATTAATCAGTGCAAATTAATTAAATAAATAAATAAATAAATAAAATAAAATACATTTCTTCTTTGATATCTCATGCAGTACCAAAATTAGGCTTGTCATCCTATTCCCCTTTATTATGCAACATAATCAAATACAGAATTTTACATCAAACAGCAAATCCTCCAGAGGTTCAAGAAATGCTTGCTGGCTCTGTCACTAGAAAATAATTTTAAAAGTGTCTAATTTCTTTTATGAGTTAAAAAATATTTTTAATAATGCAAATAGTATCACCAGATTTATGGGATTTATTGTACGCGTGGTGCTAGCTCCAAGCTCAAATATCTTTTTCTCTAATTTGGGATGCAAATTCTGATTTAGGTTTACTGCATGCAGCTGTCTTCTGCTCTGTGCAAAGAGGCACACTGCTTCCCCCTGCGAAGTGGCACAAGTGCTGGAATCAAGAAGCTGATCCTCTTTAAAACGCAAGGAAAGGCTGCCTGCATGCTTCTCATCTGGGCAGCCAAAGGGTATTTAGGTCCTTCTAGTGAATTGAAAAACTCAGATGTCCCTCTTCTATATGTAAACACACAGATGCGAAGAAGGTTTTTCTGGTAAATGCTCTGCAAAAGGAGAACCAGACCTGTGGAAAATGGAAAGCCATTTCAGCTGTTTTAATGCTCACTTGCTTGTAATTTGTATATTTATTAGTGCATGTGTGTATATACTTTTAATATGAGGTTTGAAAGGATCACAGTGGAAATAAACCTCTATAATCTATGCTTCCCCTGGATTGCAGCTTTTATACTTGGAAGAGTAAAAAAATACAGTTCAAGGTACCCAAACTTTGATATTCCTTCCTTACAGGAGTGTTAAAGGATGAGTTAGAAGTGCCAAATGTTTTATTATTCATCAGCATTCTATCCTTTTTATTAGACGTTATGCCTCGTGCACTTGTTTGCTTCTGGCAAGCTCATTTTAAATGGCATGACTTTGTTTCAGTTTTTTATTTTAATTAAAGGCAGTACCATGCTATTTTTAGAGACAAGTTTTTGTCCTTATCTTTTACCTTTTAGCTTGTTCATAAATACCAATTTCTTCAGCATTGTAGTGAGGCTGCTCATGGTTTTTCAGTGTATGTTTAGTGCTGCACAGAGAAGCAGATAGACCATGGGATAATAAAAGACTGATTTCGACACTGCTTTCCATCAGTCCTAGTAAAACTAATTAAATTCAGAGGTGAAACAGGCTGTCAGTGGGTCTGCATGTTGCAGATGTCTTAGGCGAGTCAGAGGCAGTCTTCTCCGTCAATACTCTGCAATACCACCCCAGTTGGAGTAAATGTAGGAGTAGGAGTAAATGGATGCAAAATAGCAGTGACTGAATCCGTCATCTGAGAAGCCTGAGAAAACAAGGAGTATAAAGAAACCCAGACATAGCCATGGGGTCTGTATGGAAATTGTGGTGCATGGGGCTGGACGGCAGCACCTGGGCACTGGCCAGTAACTGCAGGTTGGCAGATGCTTGCTCCAGAAATGTGTGTTCTCCATATCCCTCCCTTCCTCCTCCTCAAGACTCCTGACACAAACCTAAGGTCCACCAGAGAGGAGAGGCCAAGAGAAGAGCACAGTCCTACATCCCCTCTCTTTGCTGTACCAAAAAAGGTCAGAAGGGATGATGGCAGGCAAATGCTTTCCCTCCCAGAGCAACTCAGTACAGCTCAGGAAAGAAAGTGTGAACAGGCTGCACTGCTGGACCCTTCGAGGCAGCTCATCATTGGACTCTTTTTGTTCTGAATGCTACACTTTTTTCTTTTCCATCCTTGCTTATTGGCATAGAAATGGAAAAGCATCTGTGAAATATCTATGCTTGACATTTCTAAGATGAGTTTCCAGCCTGGATACACGTCTTCCAGCAGCAGGTATGTACGTGTCTGGGGATTTGTTAATTTTATTCTTTACTCTTCTTCTTTGGATCCCACTGAACTGTGTTGCTGATTTGCAAATTTCTCTGAATGACATACATGTTCTTTCCTGAACATTTTTGTCTGGCCTATGTGACTTGAAAAAATGCCTAATGAAGTTGTCTTCTATGCCTGTACTCTGCATCATAAACACACACGTCAGCCCTAGAGGTACCATTTCCCAATTGACATACAAAACCCATCTGTGAGAAGTTCCTGCTTCTTTACTCACTATCTAGAAGAGTCATTTCTCACTCCCCCATGAAGCTTTAACCACTAAAGGATCACAATGGCTCCATCTAAAATTTCCCTAAACAGCAATAAAATATTATTAATCCCTGCCTTCTCTCTGGTCCCAGATCACTAACAGTCATCATAAACACAGCAAACTGGGCTATTTGTCTAAGCTTCAGCTCGTGCAGGAATAATTTTCTGTTTGATTCTTCACTCAGATCTGCAGACTTTCCATCAGCTACCTCTATTATTTTCAACCCACACAAGTCAGTAAAATTTTCATCTTCTAAAAGCAAATATTGTACCTTCCCATTTACATTAGCATTTAAAAAATAAATCAATAGAGTTTGTAACCGATAACCAGATTATCGTTGCTTTTAAGATTCTGGTATCTTTCCCATGAGATAATCACAGTAAAATACATCTATTTATTACAAGGAATGCTCACATTCAATCAGCCAGTTTTAAAAGAGACCATAAATGAGATTTAGGATTTTAAACAGCCTAGATTAGTTTCCTTCCTCTTAATTTCCAGCTGCTTGATTTTTATATGTTCTTCTTCCTTGAGAAAAGTTCTCAATAATAATTTAAGACTTTTTTCTTTTATATACAGACATGTGCACCCCTACTCATACTACGGAGTAAGAAACTTTTCATGCTTCTTTCACAGACACTAAAAGGAGGTGACCCACTTTGTTCCCTGCAAATCTCATCTGAAGATGTTCCTCTCTGCATTGTCCCTGTTTCCTCTCTACAACATTTACCCCCAGCCTTCACCTCAACACAAGCATTGATCTCTGCCTCAAAAGTCTGTTCTGCAATCCACTCAAAAGCAGAGGCAAAGAGCATCACTAAAATCATCATTTCCGATAGTGCCCCAGCACCGTTTGTCTCGCAGTGCTGGGTAGTTGTGTTTTCACAATACCAGAAAAATATCCTTTTCCCTCTGGGGTTGGAATTGAAAACTGTAAGATTTGCGATATCCCCCTGAGAAATACTGAGTGTTGTTATGCTTCAAGAGGATCATAATTACTGGGTTTACACTTTACTACTAAGAACTTGCACAAAAAAAACAAAATAATACAACAAATTACTGAACTATGAGAGGCAATGGAGGAAAAGCCAGCTGGGCTGTGACTGGGGGCTCGTGGGCAGCACTGCCCTTGTGGGGATCACAGGCACGACCCCTCACGGGTGGGAAAGCAATCCCGGAGGAGATGTGCTCCCTGGTTGGTAATTCAAAATTTTAAATCTTAGTTAAAAACCACCCTCTTCAGTAATTTGAAATGGTCACATTTAATGGTAAAATTCTCGTCATTGAGGCAAGCATTAGTAAGTGGGGAGGCGAGATCTCCAGCACCCACACCGTGGAGGATCTGTGCGGAGAAGGAGGGTCTCTGCAGAGTGGTGGCAGCCCCACGGCGTGTCTCGAGTGAAGGTGCAGAAGCTCGTGTGCTGGTGGAGAGCAGCAGCAGCCAGCTTTCCTAAGTGTTTATGCTGCTCAGACGGGGAAAAAGCAGCCAAAACCAAGCTTGAGTGCCATTACCAACACATAAGCAAATAAGCAGCAGGTGCTTGTGTGTACCTAGTTGTGATATTTATTGTATGCCAGCATAAAAACTTAAATAAGATGAAGCAACTATTACTTGTATTGCCAGATTCAAATCCGTTTAGCATCCTTATTCCAAACGGCTCCAGTACTGTGGGTGTTGCATTCCTGTTGTATTGGAAATCTGGACACAGAATGGAGGAAGGACACCGTTGCTTTCAGCAAGCTAAACCACATTTTATTTCATTATGTTTTTCAATTTGTGAACTTGTAAGTGCTGTCAGATGAAAAAAAATAGTCGCACAAAACCTTCTACTAATGCAACTGCAATGACAGCTTAAAAAGCTTAAATTTCAGTTGCTCACACATTAGCAAAACCTGATAGTGATGTTAATTTTCCGTTTTTCAGCTGATCCTGATTTTTTAAAAAAATTTAGGACTTCTGAAGTTACCATCTAAGGCAAGCATGGGGCTTGCAGTCAACACCAGGTTAGCAATGGCCTAACGCAAAGGGAGGTTTCAAGGAACAGAGGCATGTTACCATCTAACACCCAGACATTACCCACAGTCCCAGCCTTCACCCCAGTTTGGCACATGCCTTGAGTGAGCCAAGGGGGGCTCTCATCTTCATCCTGCCCACATCTGGGCATCCTTCAGAGCCTTCTGAAAAGAGACAACCTGCTTGAGCATACCCTTTCTCCTGGGCACTAGGCTGTGTGGCGAGCAGCCACCATCCTTCATCTTCCTCAGAGGGCTCAACCTTGGTGGGGCCACCGACCTTGTGGACTCACAGGGCATGCATGAGGCTGGGACATGAACGCCACAGCAGAGCGTTGAAGGCAGACAGATACCACAGCTAAAAACCAGACTGGGCTGTCAGAGAATCTGCTTATGGCTGCGATCCCCCAAGCAGCATGGCTGGCAGGCTGCAGCCTCCTGGGAGACCAACTGTGGTACTTCCAGCTACTACTCTGTTGTGTGTGAAGCCTAACTTTGCTGTCAACATTTTTTGTGAATATTTAGATACCATAGCAGCATGAAAAGATGGCAAAGGTGTGCTAATATATTTAAAAAGTTTTCCTGTAACACTTTAAAATAGTTTGTTCACTGAATGTTTCTGCTTGTCTTAAATCTAAGCAGATTTGCTGGGGATTTTTGTTATTAAAAAAGAGTTAAGTCTGAAGTGCATTATTTTTACTGCTTTGATACTACAACATTTTGTTGATTGAGAGACTCAAGTCATGGCCTTACACCTGTGATTATCTCCTGCCATGGCCATGGAAAGGCTGAGTCAGGGCATTCGCCATGCCACCAACACGTGGCCCCTGGCCTCCCGGTTCCTCGAGCTCCCTGACCGAGACAAGTGAACGGGGTCAGCGCACGATGCTGAACTCTGCCCCAGCATGGCACAGCGTTCAGTGCTAGCAAACAAAGCGAGTGCCGAATTCCTGCTTTCACCTGCTAACTTTGCTGGAAAGATGTGGTGCTTTAAATGGAGGAAGAAAGGAAAAAATATATGGTAGAAACTCTAGTAGGTTTTCTATCTTTTCCTTTCCTCCCCTACATTTTATTCTGTTTTCATGACAGCAGATATTACTATAGGCACCTAATCAAAATCAGGTCAATCCCATTACAGTGGGAGCAGTGCTTTAATGTCAAAAAAAGGCCAAAAAGCCACCCTTCTGGAAGCAGGAGATTTCCCTGGAGTGAGAGACAGCTTTAATGCCAGAGACCTCGTGACCCCAGAGTTAAGCTACTTGCATCCAACTCCACAGCTAGAGCAGGAGTGGTCAGAGCACACTCTCTGTTGGTAAAAATTTCTAGCTGTATGTGTTAAAGCAATACCAGTGCTGCTACCTGGGCCAAGTCAGCCCCTCTGGCGTTAAAACTCAGGCGAAGGCAAAGGCAATCATGCTGCTGGCTCATCCCCTGCGTCATTGGTCACGCACAATGTCAGAGCTACTTTTATATCCATACTTTCTCAGAACTAGTTTAGTCAGAGATGAAGGTTAAAGCTTCTTCAGTTTCGATACTGCTTGATTCTAGCTATTTTCCATCATTATAGACTTGGACCTGCAAGGGTTTCTAGTGCAGTCCTTAATCCAACACAGCCCATCGGGCTGCAGCATGTCCTGCTGTTGTGCTGCCACAAGCCCTGTGCTTGCTGTGCGGTGGGTTGAGAGATGCAGGTCTCTGATGTGGGGCATGCTAGTGAAAATGGATATGCACTCAAGCTCCATTAGCACCTTTCTTCCTGCAGCTTGCTTGTTTTTCCTGCTGTGCTGTCTTTCTGGCTGCTTAGCGGTGTTAGATGCACTTAACTGCTACTTAGCAAAGGCAAAGACGCACCCCACCATGTCAGCTTTGGTGTATCTAACATTTCTCAATGCTCAAATTATGCCAGACTGACTCAAAAGCCTGATCTAGACAGTATTTTCAGGATAAATTGGTGTAAAATACCATAACAACATCGCAGAAGAGGTCTTCATTCATGTTGTCGTGCATTTTAATCTTGTTCTCTTTTTATTTTTCTAAAGAAAAGTTGATTCATGTTATGAAGCTATAATTATATGTGAATTTTCAACTGCTATAGTTCTTTCAACTACTCTAGTTCTTTCAGCAGATTTCATAATTCTTGATAACACCAGGATGCATACAATGTCTTCACAAGATTAAATAAGACTGAATAACAGTGTTAAGCTACATAACCATTTAGGATTCAATAGCTGCTTGCATAAATGTAAACAGTATATGCCCTGCCTCTGAGAAACTTGCCATTTGTGGTATGTCAAAGCAACATTTAGATGGAAATTGGAAGTCAGCTAAATTACATGCAGCAGAGTTTAAAAGTAGTGTTCTTTGTTAAATTGCCTTGAATATGCTGGACACGAAAGAAAAAAAATAAGCTTATGAAATCATATTCTACATTAAAATCTTATTTATTAAGAAATACAATGTACTGAACAGATTGTGCCTGGTCACTATGTCCTTCAAGATTTTAGAACCAATAAATTTCACTTCCACAATTCATTTTTATTCATAAACTGGAAAACAAGCTTGCCTACTTTTTCTGTTCACAACTGGCTTTTCATTTTTGAGGGAAATAATCTTTAGTAGAACTATTTGAGGAAAATGGACTAATCTCTGCAGATGCAAAACAGGCTATTTCAATCAAAAGCTGGTTTATAATCTCAAGCAATGTTTTCTTCAGAGGCATAGTCAGTGTATAATATTTCAGGATTTTGACATGCTTTAAATTGTTGACAGCTAACACACACACGCAATTATTTTTCTTGTGCAGCAGAGATGTAAGCAGAGATGTAAGCATATAAGGTATGCCAAAGTAGACCATAGGTGAGCAAGAAATTCAAGAATGGGAGATGCCAACTTCCCTTGTCTATCTCTGAGTCTACAGGGGCAGCAAAAGGGGATAAAATGATGATAGTCCGTTTAGACCTTAACATTAAATGAGTTCAGCTTCAAAGTTAAACCACCAAAATGTTCTTCGTTTAAAGGTGTTCTTTTCTTTGCTGATGCTGATATGCTGGCTTCATGACAAAAAGACTGCTAGCTCTTACTTTAGTGAGTTTACAAGAAGCGTCTGTATTGATACTGTCCTTTCACAGCAGTGCAAATGCCCATAGTAGATAAAGGTGCAAAACTAGCTTCTTGGTTCCAGTTAGTACAAAACTTAACAGTACTTAGCCCAAAACATGGAGCTAGATAAAATGGCTGGTACAAGACAGCATGGTTTCTGCTTTACAGAAATGTAAGAACTGGAACCATAGAAAGAGGATGTTTCATGGTCTTAATGTGAGCCTGTTCTTTGCTCCCTGGGGCTGCCCACAGCTTCCTGCTGACCAGATGAAAGCAAGAAGTCAGCTCACCTCTCTTGTATTTCTCTCTGTCACCAGAATAAACTAATCCTGTCGTCACAGTGCCATAAGGCAATTTACAGCAGTATAAAAGATGTTGCCAGCTCAGGCTGTTGTCCATAAGACATTTTGATCATTAGAGCTGTTAGAAACAAAAGCTTCATTCCTGTACTCTTGACTTTGTCTAGACTTGGAGATTAGAGTCTAGACCATTTGGTAGGAGCTATAGCCAAATCCCTGAGATACCAAATACTCAATATCCCTTTGAAATTAGAGGTAGATTAGGTGCTTTGTCACGGCTATGGATCTTATCCAATCCCTAGCTTCCTTTAAAGATGTTGGCCTTGCCAGAACAACACTGAATAATACATTCCTCTGTGTGACCCACATACACAGACGTATATATGAGTGTGCTATCAGGTTATCTGTGTGGTGCTGTCAGGGAACTAGTCTCACTCTACTTCACCATTGGGAACAAGATACATACATTCCTTATACTGAACGTGCATTCAGGAGACCAGTGCACAAGCGACGGTTGCAATCCATTATAACGCTGTTCCTTTTTGCATGGTGTAAAGTTTCCCAGCATATGCTGGACCTTGTTCTCACCACCAAGGAGGGGCTGGTGGGGAATGTGCAGCTCAAGAGCAGCCTTGGCTGCAGTGACCATGAAATGGTGGAGTTCAGGTTCCTTAAGGCAGTGAGGAGGGCGCACAGCAAGCTCACTACCATGGACATCAGGAGAGCAGACTTTGGTCTCCTCAGGGATCTGCTTGGTAGAGTACCATGGGATAAAGCCCTGGAGGGACTTTAGGAGGGGCCCAGGAAAGCTGGCTGTTACTCAAGGATCACATCCTCCAAGCTCAGGAGTGATGCATGCCAGCAAATAGGAAATTGGGCAAAAACACCAGGAGGCCTGCGTGGATAAACGAGGAGCTCCTGGACAAAGTCAAACACAAAAAGAAAGCCTACGAGGCTGGAAGCAAGGATGGGCAACCTGGGAGGAAGACAGAGAGATCATCCAAGCAACCAGGGATCAGGTTAGGAAGGCTAAAGACCCGATAGAGTTAAATCTGGCCAGGGATGTCAAGGGGAACAGGTAAAGCGTCTATAGGTATGTGGGTGATAGAAGGAAGACTAGGGAAAATGTGGGCCCTTTCTGGAAGGAAATGGGAGACCTGGTTACCCAGGGTATGCAGAACACTGAGTTACTCAACAACTTCTTTGCCTCAGTCTTCATCAGCAAATGCTCCAGCGACACTGCTCAAGTGGCAGAAGGCAAAGGCAGGGACTGGGAGAATGAAGAACGACCCACTGTAGCAGAAGATCGGGTTCAAGATCATCTAAGGAACCTGAAGATGCACAAGTCCAGGAGACCTGATCAGATGCATCCGCGGGTACTGAGGAAAAT
>Ga0065711_1035020_pt1 | contig 22919 bp, 14 predicted proteins | sample Hoacrofraction12_FD_59098 | JGI IMG/M metagenome (GOLD analysis project Ga0065711, IMG submission 59098) | Hoatzin crop microbial communities from Cojedes, Venezuela - Epithelial fraction 12 v2 (version 2) | ecosystem: Host-associated > Birds > Digestive system > Esophagus > Crop | place... | reverse complement strand
CCCGCCTGGACAAGGTCCTGTGCAGCTTGCTGTAGGTGACCCTGCTTCGGCAGGAGGGTTGGACTAGATGACCCACAGAGGTCCCTTCCAACCCCTACTATTCTGTGATTCTGTGATTCTGTGATTCTCTGAACACCTTTTCCCAGCATAGACCCACTCTAAGGACGTGGCCACTTCACGCATACTGAACGAATGCTCTCCCCTTGCCTTCTGTCCCTTTTCGGTGGGTTTTTCACATTTGAAATTGCATTTTTATTTCTAGTAAGATTAAAAAAAAAAAATTGTCCTGACTGAAGAAAAAGACCCTAAGTGAACTCATTGTAAAGGCAATGTTTGAAAAGGATTTACTACAAAATAGTGTTTCAGTCCAGAGCATATCATATTTTTCATAATGTATGTAATAGAAAGGATCATGTGGCATATTCCATGTTATAAAATTTTATAGCACCATGCATTGTGACAAAATATTTGCTAAAATATTGTTATCTTTTTGATGACTATGAAGCCATTACATGGGGAAATAGCTGTGAGTAGATATTGAAATGCCTTTAAGTTTGTTTTCAAATCACTCCCTCATGCTTGAGTAAAATACTTGGACATCTTTGATGTTTACAGCAAGAAAATAAGACAGGTGCTAAATGCATCTATTACAGGACTACCCCTTTTAAGTCTGCTCATCACATCAGATTTGAAGCACTGGTTCCATGAAAGGATTCAGCTCTCAAGAGAATCTCCATTGATTAAATGTCTATTGTGGAATGTGTCCAAAACTGTCTAGTTCCCAACAGCACCAACTATCCTGAATGAAATGACTTGTGGTATTTATCAATATATAAAATTCTAAAGGAAAACAGAATGTGTCAGTTTTTCCTCAGGAAGTTTAATGTATTTTTTAAAAGGAGTTTCCACTTTTAGATCAAATCTGCCCCATTCTGCTTGATTAAAAAAAAAAAAATCTGAAAAACTGTGGTTTCATGGACCACTTTACCCTTCAGGGATAACTTTATTAAACTCATTGATCTCTAGCCTTCATGTTTCTTTGGTAGTCAGCTTGGATATCACGGCTGGGACACCCATGTATCTGAGTTAGGTCATTTAGATGAACAAATATTCTGTGAGTATTTTTTCAAGTATATCAGTGCAGATGAGGTTCAACTGCACAGTCCAAATGTCTCTGAAAAAGCATCACCTTGAGTATCAAATGACGTTCATGTGTTAACCTAGGCACTTATTATGTGGCACATAGTGTCTGTACAGCTGCTCTGGAATATTTCCCCCTGAGAGAGACATGAGGCTGTTCAGCCTGGAGAAGAGAAGGCTCCCGGGAGACCTTCGAGAAGCCTTCCAGTACCTGAAGGGGGCCTACAAGAAAGCTGGAGAGGGACTTTTTACAAAGGCATGGAGTGATAGGACAAGGTGTAGTGGCTTTAAACTGAAAGAGGGTAGATTTAGATTAGATATAAAGAACAAATTCTTTACTCTGAGGGTGGTGAGGCACTGGCCCAGGTTGCCCAGAGAAGCTGTGGCTGCCCCCTCCCTGGATGTGTTCAAGGCCAGGTTGGATGGGGCTTTGAGCAACCTGTTCTAGTGGAAGGTGTCCCTGCCCATGGTAGAGGGCTTGGAACTAAATGATCTTTAAGGTCCCTTCCAATCCAAGCCATTCTATGATTCTATGATTCTATTGTAATGGAGATCGGAAAGATCAATGCTCTGGCAATCCTGCACTATTCAGTTAGGTCTCACAGTTTTGGGACAAATTACATTATATTATGCTAAATGTTTGGTTTGGGTTTTTTTCCAATTCTTTTATCCCAGCAATTAAATGACACAAAAACCTTGTGGACATAAGTGGATTTTTTATTTAAAAATGAAATATAATAATACTAAAAATAATAAGAATGATGCATAATTTCCATTTCAGGTGAAATTTGAATTGTGACGCAGAAAAGTGAAAGGCTGAAATTTGGTGCCTTCCACAGAACGTCATGAACAGCACACCAATCTCGTTCAACAGCCCACAGTGGAGGGATCAGTGAAGGGCTCATCCTCAGTGTAACAGTTTCAATCTACCAGTTACCTTCCCCAGTTGATTTTTTTAACCACATTTCATAATCAAATTCACGAGCCATTGACTAACAGGGTACTGCCGTGGTGGGTTAAAGGTACCACTTCAACTTTTCTGTCAAAAGGAGAAAGAAAAACGTGCTTAATCCTGGTGGTCAGATTTGAATATTTCTGTTCTTGCTTCAGTGTATATTCAAGCATTTAATTCAGCACATAACATTTACACCAGGAAGGCACAGAAGACTTCATAACAAATGCCTCAGAACATGGTTAGATGATGGAAAACAGTTTTCACACCGCTTTATAATTTTGTTGTTGGAAAGAACTTTCTCACAAATGGCAATTAAAGTTTTAATTAATCACTAGCAATGAAGTTTGTGTTTAAATTAGGGAACAGAGGATACAGGTGTCTACCATATCTTGAATCAAGAACCTGAGCTATCAAAACTTAGCTAAAATTAAGATTCTAAGGGGGAGGGGGGAAACTGAGAACGTTTTTTTTTCTTAAAGCACTAACTGCGTAATTGGTTCAGAAATATATTAGCCACATTATATACCTCAGAGTGAATCTAACTGAAACCCTGACTACAGAAAGCTGTTTACAGGTATACCACCCACTAGTCGTAATAAGAGACTGAAATGATGTGGTGAGTGACATTCATGGATCTATTGCAAGAAGTGACAACTAGTAATTTTGATGTGAAAGGTCAAACTGTCAAGCATTCATTGCAAATAACCATTTCAAGGATTGTTATGTCCATTACATGCTGCCTTTCTGGGACAGAGCCAAGGCAACGTGGGGTTGTGTAATGATCTGGGGTTTTAAATTTTTTTTTTTATTTGGTTTTTGTTTTTGAGAACAGAGGGGAAGAAAATAATGTAATGGATTTGGTCTTAGAATAGGCGCTATATTACAGAATGCAGCAGAAGAAAAAGCTGTCTACAGGGAAAAGTCTGTCAAGTAGTTCAGGTTTACTTTCTCTTCAGTTATATCAGTTAAGAAAAGGACACAGCAAAAGCCAAGTTCTTTTTGTGTTATGCTAAATAAAAACACTAATACTTGAAAATGAAAAATAGATTTCTAGTAGATAAAATAGTTTTAGAATTATTTTATAAGTCATTTTACAGCCTTCACAGCCCTTTGAGCATTGGCTGTTTTCTATGCTCACTATAGCCCCTAACTAGACTGCTAAGTACAGTGCAGAAACCAAAAAAAAAAGAGGGTTCAACACTTTAAACTGAATGCATTCCTCTAGTCTTATGATATACATATGAAGTCCCACACTGTCCTTATGCCTCAGAAAAAACAGCATTTTTATTATTTCTAACCAAAAATCTTGGAAGAAATGTCATATTTCTCCCTCAAGCAAAGAGGATTGTCTTCAATTTCTCCATTGCCTTCTTTTGACTCTCCCGTGATTTTAATTTGGATGGAAACTAGAGCATTCTTATCCTGCATACTTCTGACCTAAAGGACAATATGGTAACAGTGAAGTAGAAGTGAAAATGAGAAAAATTCACCATCATACTTTGCAAGTCTGAAATTTCTATGGTGAATGAGTCAAGTCAAACCATATCTCTTTTGTATGTATTTATGCCATGTCCGAGGTTTTTGACTCTTAACTCACACATAAATGTAGCAGAAAATCTGCCACTTCCGTTTGCTAAGCAATTACACTGCAATTGATTTGAACACATCATTGCAAGGTATTGCTAGAAATAGTTACAAGGAGGGCATTTTCTTTTCTTCTACAAAAAAAAAATACAGGAAAAAATAGTCCCACATTTAAAAAAAAAGTAAGAACATCCATTTTCTTTCTTTCATAGTCACAATTACTACTTCTTACCACCTTCCCTTTCAGTCTGAATGTCAGTATTACAGATTACTTTAGAGACCCTTTTATCTGAAGAGAGTAATGTCTTTCAGAAACTTGAGGAAAAAAACTGCAAACTAGACCTGTGCAGAGTCAATGTCCTCAAGCAGCATGGAAAGCAGTGTGCCAGACAGAGGATATGTAAACTCATAACTTCCTTTTCCTCCATTTGTAATACTTAACCAGCATCACAACACTCTGTATGGCTGAAAAACCACCATACCCAAGCTCAATCACTCCGTTTTGGAGTTACACCATTTTTAGTTGTATTGCTTAGTTCTTTGGACCACCTATAGACTGGAAGTAAGAAGCAAGGTCGCCTCCTCCGGTCACTCCAGTCCCAGGTTCCTCCTCCCCAGCTGCTGGAGCCCAGGCCCGTACCCCAGGGACCCGGGGACCTCGGCCCAGGCTGAGGGACATGGCTGCAGCTTTCCTGTTTCCAGGCTAAATCATTAACAATGATGCCCACGTACCCCAGAGACACACATACAGAGGACACTGGCATGGCTGGTCACACAGACTGCCACAGGCAAAGCACTGCTTTCATCAGCACCTACACACAGAACACAAATAAAACATAACCATGGAGAGCCAAGTCCCCTTCCTCCTTTTTTGGCTGGTAGAGGTATAAGTTCACTAGTGAAACCAGGTATAGACCGTTCAGAGGATCTTATAAACCAATGTTTGTCCCTTGGATTACTGCTTTAGAAACTGGAGAAGACACTCAAGTCAATTCTTCTACTAAATTATTTCCTGGCTTATCATTTTGTCTGATCGGCTTAATGATGTCACCTCCACTTTCAATGTGAATATTAGTAATCAAACCTTTATTTCGTGACTTAGAAGTTTGATCAGTAAGCTGTTCATACTCTTCATACCATTTCTTCTACCAGAGCATAGAATGATTGGCTAAAACTTCAGAGTTTGCTTTGCTTGAAACTAAAAGTTGGCATGAACTAAAATGATCGGCTGACTAGCTGCTATAATTAATGTTTTAACTAATGCAGTATTAGTTCTTTTTCCTGGAATTAGAGTGGACTCCTTTTTATGCAGATGTGTTAGCAAAGGAGACAGAATGTGTTTGTTTAAACATAGGTTAGCTGAGTATTACCCTTGTTCTCCAACGCAGATATTTCAGGATGAGTCTGGTCTTCCTGTGGAGGCCTATAATAGGATGGTAGCAGATGGTAAAAAGGGTATCACCACACCATATCCAGAAAGCCTTCTCCCTTCAGGCACACGGTTTAGGAAGAGGCTTACATTCACGAAGGAAACTTCTGATCACCGTTGAGTGTGTTGCAGATGCTACTTCTATTCCAAGCACAAAAAAGACTGTTTATATAGAATATGGGTGCTGTCAGCTACACAAAGTGATTATTCTTTGAAAAAACAGGGTAAGTGCCCGTTCCCAGAACAGGTCCTGTGTTGTGTCTCAGGTAAACATAGACAGCTTTTAGTTCAAGACGGTTATGATATTACATGCCCTTCTTCCAGATGTAATAGTTCCATGATATGAATCTGAATGCACATAATACAAACCAATATTTAATCTGTTATCTGTGGACACTTTTTTTCTTCCTCCTGCAGGTACTTTATTTGAAAACCTTCAGAACAGGTGTCCAAAAGTGAACACAGGAACCCATACGACTATAAAATAATCTAGGTTGGAAGGGACTTCAGGAAGTTTCTAGTCCAACCTCCTGTTCAAGGAAAGGTGAGCTATGGGATTACAGCAAGCTGGTTAGGGATTTATCCAGATGGCTGACATGTAGGTTGGGAATCCTGCTAGGGTTCTGTTGGCAAAATGTTGGTGCCATACAGACTTGAGGTTATCAGTCAATTTGGAAATGATGTAACTGCACCAGAATTGTACACCCAAAGAGGACCAAATCTTTAGTCTACAGAGATAGAGGAAGCTTAAGAAAAGTAGCTTCTGGGACATAAAAACGCTTTTATTTCAGTAACAGAAATTCGATCACTAAGAGAAGGCAGATATCTCATTTAAACAGCAAATGAGTGGAGACTTAAAACACCTTAAATTTGTCAGTTTAGTGCCCAAACTACACTACTTTACTTCATGTATAAAATATCTTTCTTTGAATCAAGAGCCTAATATCAGATAATCCCCATAATGTTTTACTTGACCAAAATAACAGTATGATTTAACCTCACCTGAACTTTCCATTTATAACTGTTTATCTCCCTTCTTGATAGTAACTAGATACCAACTAAATTGTTTCACAGAAAAAAAGAGATTTTCAGGTCATTTTGTTACACATAAATACATAACTGCAGGCAGGCACACATCTGTCTTGAAGAGCACAATATGTGCACAATTAGTATATTTAATTAGCTAATTAGAGGAAGCTTAAGAGATAGTGCAGATGGCCTTGTAGAAACATACGGCGGGATAGTCAGTGCTCTTTCTTCTAATGTTCTTGAATACAGTATCCTCTACATATCAGGTTTGAGTGTCACGTCTCTTGCATCACCGGGGTCACTGTGTCATCTGTTATTCAGATCCTACCTTACCGTCACTGTCAGTAACTGGCATATCAGTGATTGTTCTGTTTCCCCATCTCATTTTTTTATTTGTCTACAGTCGTGACTCATTTTTTGTCTACAGTTTGTCTGCTTTCAGTTACCTCAGATATAAAGAATACCAAACAATAACTTGGTAGAGGAAGTATAGTCACTGGCAAGAAATGTTTCCATTCTGAACACACTGCCAGTTCCCAGTCTGCAACAAGGGAGACTGATAGAGAGATGTGTTTTTGTGTTTTCTTTCAAATACATAATTTTAGAAACTGAATTTCTGGATTTAGGTGCAGTCAGTTGCATGATAAAACTTATTTTGACATCAAAGGATCAAAAATTTTACTAGCTTTCTGTCACTCTCCTTGTCTTTCTTGGCCATAACGTCTCTGAGGGCACAGTTTTGAATGTAGCATTGCTCTCAGGTCCTCCACTTTCTAACATTCTTGTTGGGCTGGAAGAAGGGCAACAAGAACAGATTGTCCAGAATGATTATTTTCCATAATCTAGGAAACTGGATGGCTTGCAGAAGGTACGACCTGTCTTTTACACACAGAAAAACTTATCAAAATCAGAAAGATAAATACTATTCATATTTGACAGTGTGATAAATAATGCTGTAAATTATATTATTATGTATCTTTTCCCCACCAACCCTGATTTTTTTTTTTTAAAGTTGCATTAGTGTTTGTGATTTGAATATTGATATGCTGTCCTCAGGGCTGCAAACACAAAAGTGCCAAAAAAAATCTAAGATTAATAAAAAGGAGAATGACAAAATCTTTTCCACCACACATAATACTTCATTAATTTTTTTTGTTGGGTGACCATACTAAACCGCTTCTGAGCTGTCAATATTCCTTACTGTCGACTTCAGAGATCATGCTCAGAAATAGTACTCTCTCAGTTTATGTCCTTTCGATGAACAGGTCAGCTGTCAGCATTTTCAGAAAAATACACTTCATTTTCATTGTCATCAACTTCTTGATTGATAGCGCTTCTGTGATAACATATTTAAGAAGGGGAAAAACCTGTGGTGAAATGGCAGTTGAGACAGAAGAGTAAGAATATCTGAGAGAAACAACTCTGCAGACAGCAAGGTCAGTGAAGAAGGAGGAGGAGGAGGTGCTCCAGGTGCTGGATCAGACATTCCCCTGCACCCATGGAGAAGACAATGGTGAGGAAAGCTGTCCCCCTGCAGCCCATGGAGGTCCATGGTGGAGCAGATATCCACCTGCCACCATGGAGGACCCCGGGCTGGAGCAAGTGGATCCCTGAAGGAGGCTGTGATCCCATGGGAAACCCGTACTGGATCAAGCTCCTTTCAGGACCTGTGGATCCATGGAGACAGGAGCCCATGCTGGAGTAGGTTTGCTGGCAGGACTGGTGACCCTGTGGGGGATCCATGCTGGAGCAGCCTGTTGCTGAAAGACTGCACCATGTGGAAAGGACCCATGCTGGAGCAGTTTATGAAGAACTACCACCTGTGGGAAGAACTCACATTGGAGAAGTTCCTGGAGAATTGTCTTCCATGGGTAAGACCCCACACTGAAGCAGTGAAAGAGAGTAAAGAGGAAGGAGTGGCAGAGTCAATGTGTGATTAACTCCCATTCCCTGTCCCCCTGCGCTGGGAGGAATGGAGGAGGTACAGAAATCAGAAGTGAAGTTGAGCCTGGGAAGAAGGGAGGGGTGGAGGAGAGGTGGTTTTAGATTTGTTTATATTTCTCATTATCCTGCTCTGGTGTTAATTGGCAATAAAGTCAATTAATTTCCCCAAATTAAGCCTGTTTTGCCCATGATGGTAACTGGTGAGTGATTTCTCGCTGTCCTTATCTCGACCCATGAGCCTTTTGTTATATTTTCTCTCCTGTCCATCTGCAGAGTAGCAGTGATAGGGCACCTTGGTAGGCACCTGGTGGCTAGATAGGAACTGTAATGGCAATTTGTTATCTGAAAAGGTGAAAAATAGTCTGCAAAAAGGGGAAAACATCCTGAGAAAGAAGAATAGGTAACTGCCACTGACTGTTCTAGCTGCAAGAACAGGAAAAGCTGTTCAACAAAAATTGGTCTGAAAGAACAGAAAACATCATCCCCTATTGACTGTTATAGATGAAAAACAGAAATTAAAAGCACTTATTGACTGCTCAAACTGGTGTTGTCCTATGCTCTCTTATGTCCCTATGTTATAAAAAGGACTCAGTGGAGTCTGAGAACTTCCTGTGCTACATGTGCTTTTCCTTTCCCAAATGGGTTGAATTCCACATGACCTTTCTATGAGATCTTGGACTCTCACCGGCGATGCCTGGCTGACTTCAGACTCTGTGATGTTGATCATCTTTGAAGTCAGTCTCTACTGGTTATCTTATTGGTCTCCCTCTAGGCACACTTCTGGGATCAGTTTGGTTTGTCCTCCCCTTTGGGATGGTTTGGCCCCTTCCGAAATCTGTCTAATTCACTTGATACCAGTGTTGTGTCCTTATTTCAGCAAGGATAGAGTTAATATTCTTCTTAGTAGCTGTGTTTTTGATTTAGTATGAGAAGAATGTTGATAACACACTGATGTTTTTAGTTGTTGCTAAATAATGCTTATAGTCAAGGTCTTTTCAGCTTCCCAAACTTTCCCAGTGGGGAGGTGCACAAGCATTTGGGAGGGGACACAGCAGGGACAGCTGACCCAGACTGGCCAAAGGGATATTCCGTACCATATGACATCATGCTCACCATATAAAGCTGGGGAGGAAGAAGGAATAGGTGGACATTTGGAGTGATGGCGTTTGTCTTCCCGAGTAACCGTTACACATGATGGAGCCTTGCTTTCCTGGAAATGGCTGCACACCTGCCTGACGATGGGAGATAGTGAATGAATTCCTTGTTTTGCTTTGCTTGCATGCGCAGCTTTTTCTTTGCCTATTAAACTGTCTTTGTCTCAACCCAGGAGTCTTCTCACTTTTACCCTTCTGATTCTCTCACCCGTCCCACCGAGGGGCAGTGAGTCAGTGGCTGTGTGGTGCTAAGTTGCTGGCTGGGGATAAATCATGGCAACTGTTATACATCCATACGAGAAATCTATGGTATCTATTGTTACATTGCTGATAAGTTGCTTCACTAATGGTAAGTTTGTAGTAACCTGGAATAGTTTATACATCCTTGGTTGTTGCTGTTACTAGTTGTTGCTATAATAGTGATTGTTTCTGTAATTCATTATGGCTGTACTATTGATAGTATATTATTGATTGATGACAGCTCAAGAAGGAGATACATATCCACTTTATTAATATTGATAGTGGTGATTTTTTGTGGTATTTGTGGTAATCTGTGATAAAGTACAGAAATGTAGAGGATAAAAGCCTCTCTGTCCATCTGTATTATGGAATCCTACTAACCGATGGTCATTGACCAGGTGACCCATCTAGTGGATGAGGAAAAGGCTGCGGATGTTGTCTACCTGGACTTCAGTGAGGCTTTGACATTGTTCCCCACAGCATCCTCCTGGAGAAACTATATGCTATATGATGGGTGTACACTTCGCTGGGTAAAAAAAAATGGCTGAATTGCCAAGCCCAGAGAGTTATGGTGAATGGAGTTAAATCCAGTTGGTCATGAGTGGTGTTCCCCAGGGCTCTGTTTTGGGTCCCGTCTTGTTTAACATCTCTATCAATGATCTGGATGAGGGGATTGACTGCTCCCTCAGTAAGTCTGCAGATGACACCAAGCTGGGTGGGAGTGTTGATCTGCTTGAGGGTAGGAAGGCTCTGCAGAAGGATCTGGACAGACTAGATCGATGGGCCAAGGCCAACTGTATGAGGTTTAACAAGGCCAAGTGCTGGGTCCTGCACTTGGGTCACAACAACCCCATGCAATCCTACAGGCTTGGGGAAGAGTGGCTGGAAAGCTGCCTGGCAGAAAAGGACCTGGGGGTGCTGGTTGACAGCTGGCTGAACATGAGCCACCAGTGTGCCCAGGTGGTCAAGCAGGCCAACGTCATCCAGGCTTGGATCAGGAATAGTGTGGCCAGCAGGAGTAGGGAAGTGATTGTGCCGCTGTACTCAGAACTGGTGAGGCCGCACCTGGAGTACTGTGTTCAGTTTTTGGCCCCTCACTACAAGTAGGACATTGAGGTGCTGGAGCATGTCCAGAGAAGGGCAACAAGGCTGGTGAAGTGTCTAGAGAGCAAGTCTTATGAGGAGTGACTGAGGCAGCTGGCATTGTTTAGTCAGGAGAAGAGAACGCTGAGGGGAGACCTTATTACTCTCTACAACTACCTGAAAGGAGGTTGTAGTGAGGTGGGTTTCAGTCTCTTCTCCCACGTAACTAGTAATAGGACAAGAGGCAATGGCCTCAAGTTGCATCAGGGGAGGTTTAGATTGGATATTAGGAAATTTTTTTTTACTGAAAGCATGGTCAGACATTGGACCAGGCTGCCCAGGGAGGTGGTGGAGTCCCCATTCCTGGAGGTGTTCGAAAAACATGTAGACATGGCCCTTCAGGACATGGTTTATCAGGCACGGTGGTGTTAGGTTGACGGATGGACTTGACGATCTTAGAGGTCTTTTCCAACATTAATGATTCTATGATTCTATGATCTCTACACACCCATAGGCCGGGTAACCCTCCAGATCATGACAACAGTGTAGTCTGTATATTTTTACTCGTTAAGAACTTAACAATTTTACTTTTCTCCTCCAAATTCCCTCCAGTGGTGCACCTGAAAGAGATTGAGTTACCTATTCATTCTATACATGGAAGATGTGACACTGTGAAAGAATAAACTTCTCCTCCTCAAAACCTGGTGACTCACAACTAAGAGAGCTGCAGACTAAGAAATATAACAGGAATTCAGTTTCTTGACATCTTGACCCAAATCTACAGAGCATGACCAAGTTCTAGGACGCTAGCTACATTATACATTTAATAATTTCTTATTTCCCAATCTTCTTACCAAAGAAGACTACATAAGAACGCTTTCAGTAGAACCGAAAGACTTTAACTTTCAAGAACTCTTCATAAATTAAGATATCAATCTGAAATTATTAGTTACCAACTTACAGAAAGAAATAGCAAAGAAATGTTTACTAAAAAGAGCTGGGAGGTGTTCTGTTCTTTTCGGTGGTGGGTTGTTTGTTAGCATTTTTTTCTTATAGAGAATGAAAAGAAATATCCTGGACCTAGAATCTTGTATGTCATATTTTTGTAGGAAATTTTATTCACTATACACCTGGCCTACAAATGGTGATCACAGCCAAACATTATGGCTCCTCTAACTATGCATCGAAACCTTTTCACGCATATTGCTGCTTCAGCATGGGGGCTTCTAAGCTGCTTGTGAAGGAGCACCTTTTTTTCCATACGGTACAAACTGGCAAAAGCCAACACAGCATTTATTTTCCTTACTGCAGCAACTGTAATGTGCAGTCTGCAACACGAGCAACTGAGCTCTTCCTGCTGTGGAACAGGCATCTGGGGATGGAGACCATGTAGTGAGCACTCTGTAAGTCATCCTGCCTGTAAATCATAGCCAGTCCTCAGATACGTGGGCATAGCATAAAAATCTGGATAAAGCACAGTTTAGGAAGATTCTAACCAGTGGGTATTTCAAATTACAGGAAATTTGCATGCTTTTAAAAAAAAAATGATGGTTTGGGGAAGTTAGCTAGTCATTTTGAAATGGTCTTTTAACCTTATAAAAATTATTGGCCAAATTTTATGCACTGAAATATTCCTGTATGCTCAGCGAGTACTCAGCATAAGCACACAGATTTATATCCACAGATAAATGAGCCAAGTAGACACTGATAATCAGGATAATGATGCCAATAATGCACACACCAGAGAACTCTAAATGTCTAGCTAGTGCTGGAATGATCCTGATGCATAATAACATGCTTTTAGAAGTTTCATTCTTTTAACAGCTGAGGCATTTTTCTGCTAGTTAAATGCAAGATCATTCTAATAGATGCTGAAGTCTTTCCAGTGAACAGCAAATAGCCTCAAGCAAACACCAATGATGCTACCAAGTAACTGTATCAGTCCAGACCTGGGTGTTGCTGAGATCAGCTTGTGCCTTTGAACTGTGGCTCTTGGACCGCATCAGTGCAGGCACCAGGGTATTTAATTCTGCAGCAAGCTGCCATCAGCACGTTCTATTACACTGACTTCTTATGCCATCTTCCAAACTCTGCCAGCGTCCATTACTGACTGAATTTGTGTCATTGTTGGGTCGTGTAAGCATCAAACTGTGCACAGCAGCTTCTCTAGTTACGAATTGTATCTTATGTTTCTATTGAGATATGTCAAAATCTCTGGCTTGTCATTTAATGCTACACTTGGACAAACTTTCCATCAGACAATTGCTACCAGATCAGCTTGTCACCAAAAAAGAAAACAAAACAAGGCAATCTTTTAACAACTATTATTTTCTAAGATAAATAATACCTACAAAATAGTAGAAAAAGTAGACAAAAGAACTTCCAAACTGGTAAAGTTTATTTTATTGCTAGGTATTCTGCCATTTGTAGTACCCAAGACCTTAGGGCTGCATTCATCAGCAATACATTACAAGTAAGATTCACATTCCACTCTCACCTCAATATTGGGTACACTGAACTTTTGGGGAAGGGAGTCTGTTTTTTTATTATTAACGTAGATCTGTAATTAATTTTAAATTTTGTCTGTTTGTTAAAGGGATGAAATCATGTATGGTCATGCAGGGAAGAAAGTTCTTGAATCAACATTGTCATCAACAAACACGTAAATATATATAACTGCATATTTGGTGAACATTTTTAGTGCTGCAGATAAGGTCTGTAGTCACAAAACTGGATACTACCCTGGATCGGGAAAATGAATACACTCTTTCTTGTGCCTGCTGCTCCCAGCTTGTCCATGTCCAAGAGAAAAGCAGACCAGAGGAAGCTCAGCTGTGCTTTTTCTTTTGTGTTTTCAAGCCATGTCACCCCCAAAAAGTGACTTATGAATTAAGCTGTAGTTTATTCTGACAAAGTTTTCTGTTAACTACTTGCATACATGGCTAGCACAGAGCATGCTTGTAGAACCCAATTTCTTGTTATCCTACCCAATGCCTGATTTACGTGCCCTACTGCCTCTTCCCTGTCTTTAGCATGTAGGGAGCTTGAAAATTCCCTTTTCTCCATTCAGGAACTTAACCACCTAACCTAATTTTTCACTAAGCTACTATGAATAGAGCTAAACTGTTATTGTTAATAGCCACACAGCACGTCCACTTCTTTGTTCATGGTGCTCAATCACACACACACTTTTACTCACAGTTATCTGACTGGAGGGCAGCTCAACTACAGTCTCAGCAACGTCAGCTGCAACTTGACAATACCTGCTGCATCCTCAGAGGTGGAGTGTTATGCTGATGTGCCCGCAAGTACTAGGTCATCTTTTAGAAAGTGTCCTACAGACATCTTTGTTTCAGCATTTGTCTATGCAGCCCTGTAATCTTTGTCCACAGCTATCTTCCCTTTGAGTGCAGTCTGAGTCCCATAACCCTGCTGTGACATTGCTGTGTGCCTGTGGCCTTGTACAGATTGAGCACGCTCTTGGTGTGCTGATTTCGTCAGTTCTTGCAGATTAAACACAACTGCCAGTCCTTGGGAAACTTCCAAACACCACCTTCTTGGCATGCACCTTTTCTCTCTTCTGCTAGGTGTTTGTCAGTAGCTATTTCTACATCCAAACCTATGCATACCCATAGAGCCCACTTGCAAAAATTCACACAGATAGGGCCTTTCTGATATTGCCACTTTAGAGACAGTCATGTTCTACAGTACAAAACACAAAAAAATTGTTGAGTAAATCCAGCATCGGTATTGCTGTATTCTAACATGACTAATTTTTTTTGTCTTTACCTCAGACTTATTCCCATCTCAAAAATGCATCAGAAAGAGAGTGAGACCACAAGAGTTAGTAAAATCTATGATAATTTTAAGTTCCCTGTTGGTGCTTAATCTCTTACAGCATGTAGAGAAACAAAATAACCTGCTGTGATGTAATAACCAAAGGATAGTCTCTGTTATGTAAAGGACACTCAGCTATCTTCTTTTAGTTGCTTCATCCTTGTAAGATGGTGTGGCACAGATCTATGCAGGTGTTATGGGAAAAAATCCAAACTGTGAAGGAGAGCCTGACCTTGGCTGAAAATAAGGCTGAAGTTTGCAGGTACTGTTATACTCATTCTGAAACTCTGGCATTTCAGCACATACATTTGCTAAAAGGCCCATCATTAATTATAGCTACATATTACGTTGTGTGTTTTTCCCTCTTGAATACTGGACTGCATAGACTGGTTGACACTATCATGCCTGCATTAAATAATGTAGATTTTCATACCTGTAAGGGCAAAATTATATTGTTCTCTGCCTGTCTATTTCAGAAATAATCCCTAGTTCTGATGTATTCACTAAATGAAACAAAGCCAGCAGCCAACTTATTTGTGGAATAGAAAGACTTAAATAGGGCAGTTCTTTCATGTTTAGACTCAAGAATCGTTCGATCTAGGAAAAAGAACGTCTGTTGAATTACATTGCAGGGAGGAGTACAGAGTTACTGGACATGTCTTCGTTTCTGTGAGCTCAGCAGTCCACATTTTCAAGTTGAAAAACCTTTGTTTTATAAATAGTGTATACTGAAAAGCTGAAATTGCAGGAAAATTAATGTCTACAAGAAAAAAAGCAACCCTAAAATTTAATTCAGAGCTGCTGATAATCGTAGAATTCCTATATTGCCTTGAAAGAGATCATCTGGGATTTATGGTAACTCTATGGATACTGCAAATAAAATAAAGTTTAAATGTATTCTCCATCCCTATTTGAATCTTTGTAATCTGTACAGTGTCCTATAAGAATGTAAAAATACTGAAAAATTATGCAATGATTACAACACTGAACCTGGTTTTAGAATTCACATGGTAAATAAAACATTCGGGTTCCTGTTGTTACTTTAGAGAATTCATCTGGAAAAAAGTCTACCAAATGACTTAGAAAGACTGAAGTGCTTATATTCAAAAGTATGAAATTAATCTTTTCCTATTCCTATGTGATGTAATTTCATTATGCATTTCTACTATCACTTTCTGTATTCACGTTAGAAAGAACTATCCAACATTGATCAGAAAGAGAGCATCTGCAGATAAACAGCTGACTTCTGGGCCTGATACCTTTCCCCAGAGCAACTAACTTCCATCAACCTTTATTTACTTTATTCACCAGTAAATACTTGAAGTAGAAATAACCACCTCATGAAATTTGTTCTCTACTCTGATCGTAAGGACCTTAAGATGACCTACTCAGACATATGCCTAGATACTGTAGACCTTAGAGCTAGAAGTGATAAACTCCACTGTAACGTCCTAAAATTTTGGCCCGAGGTGTATGGGCCACTCAGACGAATGATTTGTGTTGAGTTCCCAGCTCTTGATTCTGTAATGTGTCCATCTGAACAGCCTTGTACTACTATTCTTTCCACAAAAAGCATGGTGTATCCAACGTGAGCAACTGTTGTGTGACTACAGAGGTAACTATTTAAATTAAATGCCACAGATAAGCAATTGACATATTAAAGGACAGCCATTTCTGGTTAATTACTTGGCAGTAATTGTCAATAGCTCATTAGAATTTAATGAGGTAGACACACAACAATTTCTGTAAGTACAGCAAAAAATGAATTAAATCCTTAGCACCTGTTGTTTTGGGTGTTTTTCCCAGCCCAAGTCCAGTTGATAAAGACACTGTTCTTTTTTTTTTTGATAGTATGAAAAAATTATTTGGACTGAATTTAGAGTACTCTGAGTAAATGTCATTCCAGAAATATGCCCTTAATATAGCAAGCTGCAAATTTATTTCCTTATGCTAATGTGTGCAACACAGATAACATGCAATTTAGAGACAAAATGTGTTTGTTAAATAACTCCTCAGAGAGACGTGGACTGCTATTGTTTAAGTTTTCAAAAGGACTGTGAATACAGCACAATTGGGCTATACACTGAACTTGTGTTTTGATGAACTGGAATTGTGCAGTAGGTCTAGATAGATGGAATAAATTACAGTGGGCTGGGATTGTTTGGAAAACAGAATAGAGGCTTTCTTGTATTAAAGCTGGTTTAGAAAATAGATTAGGAGAAGATACAGAAATGACCTTAGAGACTGTCTTGGTTTTGGCTGGGACGGAGTTAATTTTCTTCTCAGTAGCTGCTGCATTTTGCATTTGGTATGAGAATAAGGTTGATAACATTGAATTTTTCAATTGTTGCTAAGAAATCAAGGACTTTTCCCAGTCTCCCATATCCAGCTAATGAGCAGGTGTGCAGGAGCTGGGAGAGAGCACAGCCAGGCAGCTAGCCCGAGCTGGCCAACGGAAATATTCCATACCGTAGATATCATGCTCAGTTTGTGAATAGGGTTTAGCTGGAGGGCAAGAAGTTATCTGCTCTTCTCATTTTCTGTCAGTTTGAATCCTATTTAGTCCGGGAGTTCAGACTTTTCCAGGAGTACGGTCTTTTTCAGGAATTTCGCGAAGTTCGCAAAATACGTGATTTCCAGATTCTGCAATTGCTGCATGGGGACTGGCTGCAGATCGGTTGTCAGGTGGTGAGAAAATTGTATTGTATATAGTTTGTTTCACATATTCATAGTTATCATCATTATTATCATTAGCATTAGTATCAGTATTAGTATTTACTTTGTTGTCTTATTAAACTGTCTTTATCTCAACCTACGAGTTTCCCCTTTTGTCCATTTCTCCTCCCCATTCTGCTGGGGGGAAGAGGGGGTGAGTGAGTAGTTATCTAGTGCTTAGTCGCTGGCTGCCAGGTTAAACCACAACAGAGCCTAAAAATAATTTGTTTGTTAATGATAGCCTTCTATCTTTAAAAAATACTGGAAAGCTTGTCCATCTGAAGTCTCCTTGTCCCAAAACTGCATGTTCATTTTACACGGAGAAGTCTGCACTGTGGTGGGTAATCCTTCCTATATTTGTTTGAGATCCAGCAATTAGACACAGACTTGTCTCAAAATCCAAAAGGACTTGCTCTTGTAAGTAGGTCTACAGGGTTATAACCTTTAAATAACAAAACAAAATAGATGCCTCAAGGATTAATCAAAAGCATCTGAATAAAATGGCCTACCCATTTTCAGATATGCAGGCACATTTGGCACTTCTTCCCATGAACCAATTAGAAATGAACCAAGTAGCAGTTATGAATGGCTAACGCCTACCACCCACAACATAAAATACAACTCATTTTTTAATAAGCAGTTATCGACAGAAGTACCCAGCTAGGGAGTGTCTCAGTCCCCCTCTGTTTGACTTTTATGGGCATCAACAATGCTTCTTTCTCTGCTTGCATTTTCAGGAGTTAACCTGGTTCATTTCTCCCAGGGAACACTTGTAGTCACCTACTTTGAAGACTGAATTCAAAGGTTTGAACGGAGCTACCTATCTTGAAGTCAAAACCCCCTCAAGGGTTGGGATTTCAGACCCATCATGTGCTTCATGCTTCCTGTTCCAGCTCTTCCTCACAGTCTAGAATTTATTGCTCATTCTAAGGCTCCTAAGTCTCTCCCATTAAATATATAGGGCCTGTTTCTGGGCCTTCTTTCAAATTCACATAAATGTTTAAATTAAATACGGGAGATGCAAATCTTATTAGTAGCTTTATTAATATCTAATTGGAGAGAAGATGGTATTAATCAGGCAATATTTGCATAATCATCATATTGATTATTCCCAAATAATACCATGAATATGAAAATATCTGAAGTTTTATTGGATCCTACACCAAGGGAAATTAAATAACAAATTCAATTCACTTCCAGCAGGTGGATTTGTAAACTGTTTGCCAGTTTCCAATTTAATCTAAATATTTGATTCCTTACTTACTTTAGATATTGTCAAATTCATTTGCTATTTATGTCTTCATATTGTACTTACTGTCAGAATATCAGTTCCTTATCTCTTTAAGAAAAGGTCATGTTCTCTCAAGACTCGTTTATAGATCTGATCTCCTAGGAAAGACATAGTATAAAGCCTCTAAATGCTGACGTGTTCATCTTATTTTATTAACACTGATAAACAGAATGATCCATCATTACTGAGGGAAGTTGGGAAATAATTATTTTTCTAGATTTTTTTCAGAAAGAAATTATGTGCATGCAATATCATTGTTATTCTTCCATTGTTCAGGAAATCAAAACTTCTATTTTATCTTTCATGCTCTACCCGTTCTTGTTTCTTTTTCACCTTTACAAGTGAAAGGTATGTTTCAGTATGACAAAATTTGTGGGAGAAAGGACAAAAGGGACCAAAGAATAAAAAGTCATATTTGGGTTTCACTGAAAAACCAAAGTTTTCAGAGGGTGAAGGAGAAGAAAAAAGAAAAAAAAAAAAAAATCCCTCAGTTTCACAGATGATTCTATAAGGACATCAGCATGCAACAAAACTTCTTTATAGCAACAATTAGTTGAGTTGCTATTCAAGTAGAGTCACGGAATCCCCACTATTGGAAAGTGATACCACTCTGTCTTGAACAAAAAAGCAATCACTTTAGTTCAGAATCTTCAAGAAATGTGTATCTTGCCTGGTCCAGAAACATCAGCTCATACTGAACCAGAAGCTACATTTACTGAAATGATATTATAGACAAAGGACACATTTCAAATGCTCTTTTTACTTTCAATAGATTGCCATAAATTTTTCAGCCCAGAATCAATCTCTTTTTATTTTTTTAAAGTATAGAAAACTAGATAGCTGAGGGACTTACTCCAGGTTTCTGTTTATGATAATTTAATTCATGATGTTTCCTATTAAACTATCAGTAATACCACTTCAGTATAATTAATAAGCAATAAGCATATTGTTCGAGGATGCTAAATATTTATGGTTTTACGTCTCACTTGTTTTTCAGTGACTTAACGTATCTGCCTAGACATTAACTAGGCAAAAGGCTTTGGGCTTTATTGTTATTACCAGCTGTGTTCTGTTTTGACTAATCCATTAATATACTTCAGATTAATTGATGCAATTACTTGCAGTTGTGGAAGAGACAAATATAATCCCCAAATTAATTTGGCCCCATAAAGCTATTGCTTTTTTTTTCTTTCTACACCTTAAGGAGAAACAAAACTTTGGTGATTAGAAATAAGCACATTGAAGATATCAAGGACCATCACTTCCAAAAACTTATTACATATTTTGATCAAAATTTTCCTTATCTTTCTCTTTGTGTATGTACATCTGAATTCTGCCTTCGTGTGAGCAAGAAAAATCCTGTGGGTTTCACTAAGGGCAAGCAGAGTTTTATACTCACTGCATCTGAGAGACCATGAGATCATAATTCTGTTATCTGTCATAGACTTGTGATTATGAGAAAATAATTTAGAACAAAATTCATTAGAGGCACTGAAGGCTCCAAATTCCTGAGCAGAAGATCAGAACATCTGAAAATCAAATCCCTGCTCAGTTTATACACCAACTTCTGTAGTTTCTCAGATGTCTGTGTAGTATCTAAAATTAATATTCTTCTTCCACTCAAAAGCATTCTGATGGTCTTGGTAGATACTGTAGAAACAGAGGATGTTGCTTAAAAGATACTGCAGAAATGGACAATGCTGCAGTTTTCACCCCTTCATGTACTGCCTCAGGGGTTTTAGTATAAGCCTTTAGGAGAAATTGGTAACAGAAAACTAAGGTGGAGAAATTAGGGCCAGCACTTCCAAGATCTCACTAGGTTTTTATTTAGTGGGAAAAGTTCAGTAAAGTTTCAGGCCATCTTTGTACTATAAAGTGTGTTTCTTACATGGAAAAGCAAGGAGAAGATGATAAGGTTGCAAAGAGCATTCTGCCAGCCTCCTTACAATTTTCACCCAAGAGACGCCAGGGGCTAGATGATTTAGGTACATAAAACCAAACCTTTCTTCCCCTCAGACTCTCTCCAGATTTGGAGGAGCCATGCAGCCTATGTAGAGTGTTACTAAGGGACTTCCCTGTTGAAAAACTGTGTTACGTATGTACCTCCCACTGTGCTCCTGTGCCATGCCCAGATCATCCTATTTCTGAACAGCTTTCTGCAAACACTGCCCGTAGAGCCATTCAGGATCTCTGAATTTATGGGTTCTCCTACCCCCCCTCTACAAATGAAACAACCAAATACATGTCTCGGCTGTTCCTCGCATGAACTGAGATGATTTGACTCCTCACATCAGCCAGTTACAGGAACTTTTCATTGGAGAGGGAAAAATACCTGGCTGTTGCTCTTATCAATGTGATTTCTTGGTAAAAATGAGTTCTGTTAAAAGCTTTGGTCATAGGTGCCAGTGTTAGAGATTCCTGTAATTTATTTCCAGGAAATCAATATTGCACCTATGAGTTAGATGTCCGAGCCTAAAGGACGGTCAAGGATATTGCTATCTTCAGTGCTCCTTATGCGCACATAATTGCATCCAAAAAAGAAGTGCTTAAAAGAGGATATTGAGGGATGAGTAAAGCAAGGCAAAAATGAGGTCCTTTATCAGCTCTAGCTCATACAGCATCCATGATATTTTGATATTATTAGTGCAACTCCTTTTTTCCTTGGTGTCACACTCATCGTCAAGGGGCATGAAGAAGATAAGCTATGTCAATGATTCCCCCTCTTAGATCATTGATAAAGGAATTGTCTTGATCTGTAGTAGATTTATGCTGACTTTATGAGGTTTTGCACCTTAACCTCATTGAGATTTTTCGTCTAATCTACTTTAGCAAAATCCTGTTGAAATAAGTCAGTCTAGAAGATAGGACCTCTTGACTTGAACAGTTCAGAAAGTTGCAGTTTCCGCTGGAAACTGTCTTTCTTACAGTTTCAAGACTACCTTTGGTTTGGTGGAAATAAACATTATTGATGGTCTATAGGCAAGATACCCACTGTAAATTAATATAGCTCCAATATTAAGTAGACCTATAATGATTTAGACCATCTGAGCACCTGGCCATTGCATTTTACGTTGGTATTCTCTACAGATATCCCTTGGAAAGTGAATCTACTTGAAGCTTCGAGTTGTTTGTTTAATATTCTGATGACTTTTGCTCTGGGGTTGAGAGACAGAAATGATATAGAAGTCCTGTAATGGCCCAAGAAGGAATACACACACAGGTTATGTAGTATATAAATGTGATGAAGTAGAAATGCAAGAAGAAACTGTGTAACAAATCAATAGTCATTTCCCACTGCTGTTTTCAACTGTAAAAACATAACACAGGCAATGAGGGAGGTATGTGATTTCTCACTGAATAACAATTTGAGGCAGACACAAATATTTGCTTTTAACAGAAGCAATATTTCTACCACACGTTTACATAGCATGCAAAAAAATTCACTCGGGAGATCTGTGGAAAATACTCTGAAGTGATCTCATCCTTTCATCACACTAGGTGGTCCTTTCTGGCTTATAGATCTTCACACTTTCTCTTTTCTTCCTAAAGCAAAAACCATGTGAATACAGTGGAGGGCTATTTTTTTCTAGGGAATTTGGGTACTAGAGACTTAGTTTATAGCAGATGGCGAAGCATTTTTTGATGGCATGAAGCAACATTAATCAAAATGTTTGGAAGTTCAGATATCTGAAAGCATTTATGCTACCTTCCATTCAATTACTCTTCTGAGGATCCCTGTCTGGCAATGGCAAAATATTCTTCCTTAAAAGAGGAAGAGAACATGAGTGCGTGAAAACTTCAAATATATTCCATATATTGATTTATTTCCTACTTCTAGAGCCCCTTTCTGATTATTCTGATTATTCTGAGTTGGTGCTGTTCAGCCTGGAGAAGGCTCTGGGGTGACCTGAGAGCAGCCTGCCAGTACCTGAAGGGGCCTACAGGAAGGATGGAGAGGGACTTTTCACAAGGGTGTGTAGTGATAGAACAAGGGGGAACGGCTGTAAACTAAAAGAGGGCAGATTTAGATTAGATATTAGGAAGAAATTCTTCACCATGAGGGCGGTGAAACACTGGCACAGGTTGCCCAGAGAAGCTGTGGCTGCCCCCTCCCTGGCAGTGTTCAAGGCCAAGTTGGATGGAGCTCTGAGCAACATGGTCTGGTGGAAGATGTTCCTGCTCATGGTAGGGGTGTTGGAACCAGATGATCTTTAAGCTCCCTTCCAACCCTTACCATTCTATGATTCTATGATTGTATTCTACTAGTAGAGTGGAGAAAGCAGAATTACATTAAGCATCAAATTGAATTCTAATTTAATCCTTTTACCTCTACAATGAATCATACCATTTTGATTGTACCAAAAAAACCCTACTTTTGAGAGTGGGGGCTAGGCAGAGACAACAGAGTTGGTTTTGTTTGGGTTTTTGTTTGTTTATATTTCATTCTGACAAAGAAATATGCAAGACTCCACAGAATGGAAAAAAAGGAACTGGTTTGTCATGAAGTAACCCCCCCCC
>Ga0065711_1006169_pt1 | contig 22920 bp, 12 predicted proteins | sample Hoacrofraction12_FD_59098 | JGI IMG/M metagenome (GOLD analysis project Ga0065711, IMG submission 59098) | Hoatzin crop microbial communities from Cojedes, Venezuela - Epithelial fraction 12 v2 (version 2) | ecosystem: Host-associated > Birds > Digestive system > Esophagus > Crop | place... | reverse complement strand
TTTTTTAATCTTTTACAAAATTTAATTTTTTTTTTTTTTTTTTTTTGCTATCAGCATATGCAAAAAAGAACATCTCACTTTCCTGCATGAGCTCTTTGGGGCTGTTCTGTATGGTCTGTGGCTGCATCTTTCACCTTTATCTGCAACCAGCGATCACTGGTGGGAGTGTTCTCTGAAGCCATCTACTGTTCCTTTTAAGACCAAACACTCTGAAACCAGAACATCTGAGTTTGAGTCAGGTTTTGCAAATCAAAACTTGTTTTCTGTTAAAAAGTTTCCCAAAAGACTTCTTCAGCAGATGGTGGAAAAGTTATGTATTATTAATGCTATCCAATTCCATTAGAAATCATGGGTTTGCTATTTAGGACAAAGAGATAATTCATAATCTCCATCTGTATAGAATGTCTGATTCTGAAGAAGTTTTATGTAAGCAATGAAAACAGGTAAGTCTACTCAAGTTATTGTAGAATCAGAGTTCTGAATAACAGACATCTACATTTAAACCCATTGAAAGTTGTTCCTTCTTCTTTACTTTTAAACTGTGAAATGTAGACAGGTAATAGAACTAAATATATCGGGCGGAACTGAGTCTAAAGTCGTACCACTACTTAAAAAAAAGCACTTTTCTCCATCTAGTTCAGAAATATCCCTAAGAAATCTGCTTGTTTTGTAACTGTGTAAAATGTCACAATCACGAAATATTGGTCTTTTTCATCCAAGAGATGTTGACGTTAATATTAAAATTGTCTGAGGCAAGGCATTTTCATCTATATTTCATTTCACATTTAGATTCACACTCTCCTGTTTTACTGAACCCATCTGCATCTCTATCTGTCTTTTTAAAATATTCAGTGGGCAGAATTCTCCTCCCTGATTTATACCCTGATCAAGCTGAGTGGAACACATACATTTTGGAGACCATCTACATGTATGGAGTCTCTGATAAATGGTGAAAAGGTTCCCAGCTCCTATCAATTCTATCATCATAACCATTTTTCTCTCTGCATTGCATCAACTTCTGAAGATGTGCTAACAGAGGCACAAAAAAATTGAGTGGTTAGGATCACAGAGTCTGAAGGAAGAAATGACTTTATCTTCCAATGCTGAATAAAAGAACCTTTTATCTAATATGGATGTCAATTAATAATTTTAAAAGATAGAAAACAGTTTTTTCAGTATTTTGGAGCCAATAAAAGCAAATAAAAATGTTTGAAGTCTATCTTTCCATGCACACTGTCAGGCACAAAAGTCAGGCACAAAAGTTCACACTTGTCCAGTCTATAGGTACTTCTGGTTCTTTCCATTTCCAGAAAATCTAAAGATAAACTATTCAAGCTACCTAGCTAAATATATATTTAAATCTCCACCTAGACACCTAAATATCTGGCCTTTGGAGTGCATAAAATTTCTTTCTTGCAGTACTGTAACAGTTCAGCCAAGACTCTTCAAAGTCACTGTAGTATCTGCTAATGAGAAGCCCACCACCATTAAAGAGGGACTCCATTATTGCTGGTCATCACCCACTGAGACGTCACAGCTTCCCGCTTCCCAGATCACAACCATGTCAACACGTGAGCTGATGGTTTCCTGCAAGCAGCCCACCTAAGCAGATGCCTACCTGCATACATCAACGATGTTCAGAGGCGAACAGAAATGAGACCCAGCTACCTTTAAGCAACATTGTATATAACAGTGCACACATAGTTATCAAAACAGGACTTTTCCACCACCATTCTGAGAGGAGATCACCCTCCCACTGGAGCAATGTGGCAGGGGTGTCTCAGAGATCTCAACTTTCGCGGCCAAGGATGCTGAATGAACAGAGCTGACACACTGTAAAGTCTTTAGGAAACAAGTGTCTTTCTGTTTATACCTGCGTATTAATTTTCCTGACCATGAGCAGAGCATGCTAATAAAAATAATCACTAACAAAATAATAGCACTGCACTATGTGAAAACATATGAAATATGAAGCCATAACTCTGCTCAGGATTTTTACTTTATTGCTACTGTATTGATATATTGGTGTACTGTACTCCAACATTTACAGACAAATATATTTAAATCACGGTTATCATGGCATACCTATTCTACTTAAGTGTCTTGGGAAATCTTTGTTTGGGCTTTTCAGCACTAAATTGATTTCAATGAAAAACAATTACTTTAGTCTTTCCAAAAAGAAACGGTTCTGAGTGAAATAACATCTCAGTACTTCAGCCTCCACAAATTTGAAAATCATATATGATGGCTCCTGCTAGTATAAGGTATATAGATGGTTCCTGCTAACCAGGAAAATATCAGACATACAACTGGTGACACAGGCTCTTGAGGAACAGTGAAGGGTCTAGTCATCCAAATTTGAGTAGCTGAACAGAAACAGGGGAAGCTCTTTGACTTCTGCAAACACTATATTAAGACCCTCGCACCCAAATTAACTGGGTTGCTGAATCAGGGCTTGAATAGGTGGGCAGCACCTCTCTAAGACAAAGCACGTTGTGTTTTCCACAGAATAGTTTTGAATGTAGAGGAGGATTAAGACAGCCTTAGTCTGAGCAGAGTCCTGCTCTACAAACACTGCAGCTTGATGGGGCATCTCATTTGCAAAGTACTACTCAAGGTAAATGAAGTCAGACAAAGCTGACCCTTATTTTCAGGAGTATAAATAACATGAGAGTTTGCTTCTGTTTGGTCTGGGAATATTGATTGAATTCATAAATTCATAGAAAATGTCAAGGAATCAGTTTATCATAACAGTTATGCAGAATGCTCTGGGGGACTCCAGTTTCACAACAGCTCTGAAGCAACGTAGACAGCGCTAGGGAAAAAAAAGATGCCATTTCCCTACTAGTCTTCCCAAATTGTTTCACGTTCTCCCGTCTAATTCCTTTTTCTATTTGCATTTATTAAATAGAAGAAATAATGTGATGAATACAAAGAGTTAATTTTGCCACTGTTTAAAAGGAAATCATTACTGAGTTGCAGTGGAAAAAAGAAAAGGGAGACACATACCTCCCGTGTATTCACATTACAAACCATGCTTGCCAGCCAATAAAATTATTAGTCTGACACATGCTCTGGCTAGTTCACAGGGGAAATGAGTGCTGTACCTGAGAAATACAACCAGTATCAGACTTACCTGTAGTTAACTGTGAGCTAAAAGTAAGAGATAACAATGACTATGACAGCAAAAAGACCAATCAGCAAGAAATCAAATTTGGCACGAAAAGGACACTCTGAAGTCCTTTATTGCCAAACAAAAGCTTTCCTTCTCCAGTTGAGAAAGTTTGGCTCTCTGATATTCAGAAATAAAGAGAATGTATTAAAGATCATGGGACGCTATCATTTCATACCAAGTTGTATTGTTGTATTTAATTTACGTTTTCAAGCTTCTTTGCTTAACCACTAGAACGTAAACTTGCAATTTTTAAATGGAAGTTGAAATTCTAGTGTAATAACTGAACTTATGGCAGGCCTTCAAGAAAATATATTTACTGCATTAAAACCACAAGAGCTGGCAACAATAATTCTGATTTTGACAGAAGCTTTAGCACTTTCTAACTTTAACAGTGCTAATTAATGATTAGAGAGATTCTGTTTCACACAACAATCCAGTACTTTCTATACATATTTTAAAATTTTTGTGTACATGTACTGGCAACACATTACATCCAGAAAACACAAGTACAATATCCAGAATATGGGGAATTATGAGACAAAAAATGAATCTGTGACCCTGAACAATTTTTTTTGCTGTTTATTGTACTTTGACTTGCTTTTTTCTTTCCTGAGAAAAAAGTTTGGATAAATGCTGTTTCTCTCAGCATGTGGTAGTTGGATAATTTAGGAAGGAGGTTTAAAGAGCTTTTTATCTTAATAAGAACTAGCAATTAAAAAAAAAAACACAGTCTTTGACTGAAGCCCTGTATCAGTTCATAGTAATCGATATTATTAAAAAATCTTTCCTGCATGTGTCAGTATAAAATTTTTAAAACTGCAGTCTTTTTTCTGTAGCTAAGGTGGTGCAGCAGGAGTTAAGAAGGCAGAAAAGGTTTGAAGAAATATCTGGTGTACTTTCCAAAATTTAAAAGCATTTCTTGGCACAGCTTTGAGAAGTAATTTAGAGACTCCTTGCTGCCCAGGGGAACAGGACATTTCTGGGGAACTTTATATAAGTTTAATATAAGTAACTGATTTTTTAAGGCCTCAGAAAGGTTAGCAGTGTTTCAGCTAAGCAGCCTGCAGTCACAAAAGCAGCGCTCCGCAAGTGCCAGCCTGCAGCAGTAACTGTGTTAGGTATGTTTTGACTTACAACTTCACCTCATTCTGTCTATTCTGCCTTGATTTATTCAGGTTTGTGTACTTCATCATCATCATCATCGTCATCATCACTTCTTTTGAGCATGTGTTAGTCCCCACCTGGCCCGCTTACCAGCACCTTAAACCTCCTGAGCTGCTTTCTACTGCCTTCATCCCAGGTAATGCATCTTCATTCTTCTTGCTGCTCTGGAAGCTTGCAGCATGTAGGCAAGTGCATGGCTGAGGCTCCCAGTGGTGGAAAAGGCAGCAAAAGAGGTTGGGACAGTCAGTCCCATGCATGTCGACTGTCTCTAATTCCTCAGCTTCTCCCTTAGGTCACTGGGGCCAAAGAGAAATCACTCGTATCAACAGTGCACAGACTTGGCCAGGACATCTGTTACTAGAGCAACTGCATGTTCTCGGAAATACCTGAGCATAGCCAAACAGCATGACAGCCATTATACAGTTAAGGAGCACCTGTATTTTCCAATGAAAATAGAAGCTTTGAGCAAACTAGAAAAAGCTAGCACAGCTAGTGCACTGCAGTACAGCTGTTTATCCTACTAATTTTCCTTAGTCCTCACATATAAACCAGCTCTAGTAATAGAAACCCCTAATAATGGATCCATGGATCTAATGATCACTTCTCAGTTTATAGTTCTGCAGCTATTTCATACATATTATCATCAAATATGGAAAAGTATCAAAGACCATACACAGGTTCTTACACACTGAGATTTTCGTGGGTTCATTGGGTCATACAAGGTCTGATATAAAACACAAGCAAGGAGACTAAAAAAATAATGATTAATTTTTCATAATGTATGATGGTTTCTATTGACCTGTTTTCTCTCTTACTTTTTCCAGACTGCTCAAAAATGCCACAGCACATCAGCTTACCCAGATAAGACAGCAGGCACTTTTAAAGCATAAGAAAATCATGTATTCCTTTCCAAAAAAACTCATGTATTCTTACTAATTGTGGGAAAAGGAGAGAAGAAATTGGAAGAAGCAGAGCATAAAATGTTACAAATTAAATTTTATGAAAGTTATGTCTGCCACACTGTGAGGCACAGCAATGCAGTAGTTAGAATTCATACTGGTGTTTACCCCAAGTATTAGGTTGTCTGAGTAATTAGAAATTTAATGTTACATTCTAGCCTAACTTTTCTGCCACGTTTGACATCAGCCAAAAGGGTCATGATCACGAATTTAATCAATAATTTCCTCTTCACAGAAACGCAGATTTCTATCCAACAGAAGGGAAAATTTAAACAAAAGTCCTCTTCAAGAGCCCGCTAGCAAGGGGATTGTCATCCATACTGGCAGGGTACGCAAGCAGGTGTGAAAATTTATTTAGCAGACCTCTGCAGTTCTCTGCTTCATCTGTATTATCTTAGAGTGCAACACACAGCCATTTTCACAGCAATGTCTCCCTCACAGGGGGTAAAAAAAGAACACTTTGAGGTGAGTCCTAACAGCTTGGGAAAGGCTCTTTTCCCACAAAATTCTCTGAGACCTGCTATTTCAAATACGTCTGAAGTTCCTTTAGAGGTATATGAATTTTTCTACAGGCATCATCTTTGCAAGATTCCTCAATTGCACAGTTTCAGTTGTTCCTCAGTTCCAAGTGCAAGTAAAGCCATTTTCTCTGTGGAAGTACATCTGTTCTTTTCTTTTTCACTAGCTTTTTAACACTGAAATTCTCATAGGTATGAATGGTACCTAGATGTCATGTGGGATGGTGAAGTGGAAGGGTAGGGATGTGGTCAACAGGCAAAAACTTTTGGTCTGAAAATACCAATTAATGGGCAAACAGCATATGTTTTCCTTTACACCATGAGCAAATGAGCATGAGCAAATACTGATCTGAAACAAGAAGGATTGTTTGCATAAGAAATGACAAGCAAGTGCTGTACAACATTCTGCTTTTCCCTCTTGTAATTTGTTTTTTTGCAGCTTTAAAATATATGTATATATATACTTGCAATAACTTAACATCTTTCACTGTTAAGCATCATATTGATTCTGACAAGTTTTCTTTTTTTTTATACGTAGTATCTTAGCCAAGGTATATTGTGTCCTTACGCATGTGTGTATGTGAAAACTATGCTCCATTGCAAGGTATTGCTAAAGTAAATCTTGAAGACTAACAGCTTTTCTGCACCTAGTTTTAAAGAATTAAATGGGTGTTGGAAACTCACTGGGGAACAGAAATGAAGGAGCTTCACTCAACAGCCACAGCAGCTTAATTACTGGAATATGAGCAGATATCGGTAAAAAAAAGTTAGAACTTGTGGATTGAGATAAAGACAATTTAATAGGATAGAAAAAAAAAGAGAAAAAATAATAACAAGAATGATGAAAAAATGTACAAACAAGTGATGCACAGTGCAATTACTCACTACCCACTCACTGATGCCCACTCTGTCCCCAAGCAGCGATCGCCGTACCCCAGACATCTCCTCCCAGTTGATATGCTAAGCGTGACATCATATGCTATGAAATGTCCCTTTGGCTTGTTTGGGTCAGCTGTCCTGACTCTGTCCCCTCCCAACTCCTTGTGCACCTTCAGCCTTTTCTCTGGTAGGGCATGAGAAGCTGAAAAGTCCTTGACTTAATGTAAGCTCTACTTGGCAACAACTAAAACATCAGTGTATTATCAACATTATTCTCATACTGAATCCAAAGCATGGAACTATACCAACTACTAAGAATAAAATTAACTCTACCCCAGTCAAAACCAGGGCAATATCCTCCTCCCAGCCCCTTCACCCCAAGCTACAGGACAGCAATTCCTTCTTGTTACAAGTGGGTTTTCTGCTTTCATGGGATAACGAAAGCAGGGGAAATGGTAGGTTTATATCCCTTCACATACTCCTGTGTGATTTGTAGCACTGAAGCTTGCTTACTGTGCTGGGGGGAATCTGTCTCTTAATTAATATCATTATTTTTTTAATCACACATTAAAAAAACTTACGCAAAACTATACCCTTATACTTAATGTCTGTACAGCAAATTGGCAAAAGCAATTATTTGCTTTATCAGTTTGACAAAAAAAGAAGCAGAGCAAAGTAGCTGCTATTTCAAGAGAAGTGCTGCTGAAGCTTTTATATTATTCCCATTGACTACTGGTTGTGTGCCTGCAAGACCAGGCAGGTAAGATTATCTTCTATCTCTACCCAATAAATTAGACTGAATTGATGTTAAAAGGAGAGGGAAAAAAGCCTTATGCAGAAATTTCCATTTTGTTTTCAATTTCTAACAGGAACTTTCGCAAATGTGAGTTTTACCTAATGCACGTATTAATGATTAAAAGCTTCTATTAAGTAAAACTATTACAATGCTACACCAAAATGGGAAACAGCACTATTTCTAAGGTTATCGTTTTCCTCTGAGGTGTATTATTCAGTTCATCATGCGATTTATTTAACAAAATATTTCTAGCAACATCATTTAGTTTTGCAGTGTTAAAATTAGAACAGTCCCTTCCTCTGAATCAGTGTTTCTTTTTACACACAGATGGACTTATTCCTTAAAGGGTAAATTCTTCCTGTCCCCACTGGTGTCCTGAAGCAAGGGACTAATGCAATATAAGAAGGTGCAACCAAACAGCTATTCAATCTCCTTTCAATATCTCTGGGGAAAGCATTACAATGGGTATCCAAGGACACTCTACAGGCTGCATTTTCTGAGTGTTGGCATGCTGCAATTTGTCATGTAAACATTTCCCAAGATTTACCAAGCTTCATCATGGAGCAGATTTTGCTCATCATAGAGCTGTTTGGCTGTCAGATTATAGTGATGGCTTGAGATGGCTGGGAACTTTCTATTACAGAGCAACCTAAGATACATTACTTTTCTACGTGGAATATTTCCTAGTCAGCAATAAATTAAGAGGTTGCAATTTATAATGAAATTGATGGAAAATCCAATGTCTCCACTAAAACATTATTAATACATGTATCGATAAAAAGTGGCATAGGTTAGGGGTTTTTTCTGTATTCTTGGCAGAAACATGTCCTTTTCTTTCATGTGGCTCATAGGTACAATGCTACTACAAGTGGCAAACAAACCCTAGTACCATGAAGCAAAGAATTTACTTCTATTTCTATCAAGGAAAAAATCCCTACAAAAAAGTTTACTGTTACTCCCTGTATTATTTAGAGTAGTCGGAACACAAAGAATAAAGATAGGTGATAGATGGCAAATGATAAAATAAGACTATTTTTTTCATAGCTGATAGGTCTGGCTGCATGTACATGAGCATGCAAGCAAACAAAGCAGTGGGTAAAACAGCAACTGCGCATTGCAGCTCCTGAGAAAAGTCCTTCAATTTCCTACATTTCCATAACGTAGGAGCCCCATCTTCAAATGCAGTGAAGGTGTCTGGACAAATGAAAACTTTTCTCTGTGTGGCTTTTACAACTAGATGCATCAAAAACCCCTCATAAACTAGCAATTCGCTCAAGAGCAGTTTAAACAAGAAAATCAATAGCCTCATTTCCATTCTGGCAGAGGCTGTGCATGTAACCCTTGTTAGGAGAACCATATAGACAAGGGACACATTACACAAATTGTACATATTGTATATAATGTTACATATTACAGAACTGTACAGCTTAAAGACTGCTGCCTCAGAGAGCTGGCAGTTTGTGCACAGGTTTCTGCTGTGAGCAGAACCTCAGAAGAAAGGCCTATATAATGACCAGTGATTAATGAATGGGGGCTGATTGCAGGGTCCCAGACGTGGCAAGGTGGTGAAGCAGGTCCCAGGTCCATCCACGAGCAGGAGAGGGAACTGGAGGTCAGCACATCTGCAGCGTAGCTCAGGCAAGGTCTGGGGCCGGGGATGGGGCATGGGTGGGGGTCCCATGTGAGGCTGGGCAGGGCTTTTAAAGCCTGTTAGTGCCCTCAGGTCTCTGTCAGAGCTAGATAGTGAGAGGAAAGTTGATAGTCCTGCAGTAAATTTTTACAGACATCATTATCGTTGGATAATATAAGATACAACATTAAGATATGTCTGTAGTGGTAAGGCTTCATTTTGATTACTATGATCTTCCTATCCCACTTCTCCCAAAAGTTTCTGAGAACTGAGTCCTCCAAAATATAAATGAAGCATTTTGGGCCTGTGGACTCAGAGAGAGGCTAAACATTAAAGGAGAGGAAATATACATGGATGAGGAAGATGAGAAGTGGGTTCACTTTGTAACAGCTAAATGGACTTTGTTTCATTTAGGACATACTCACAAGTGAAAAAATTATTAATGTTTTTCACTAAACCCAAAATGCCGTTGGATAATATGAATAGAGAACAATTCTGTTAATCCACAGAGAGGTAGAATCTGAGAAATAAATCAGATCTAACCACTTGACAACTTTGACAGACAATTCTTCTGAGAGTCAGAAGACTTCTCATCTTCTTCGGCACTATTTTCAATGCAAAACCATTTCTTTAGTCCCACATGATTCCTATCAAACATGGACTGCAACTTCTGCTTACTACTGGAGCTCCTACAGAGTAACTTAATCTGAAATAATTTCTAATCGATGAGTAGCAGAAATACAAATCAGGAGTGGAATCACTGAAAGTAAATGAAACTAAAAAGGTAATTCTTACAAGTAAAACTGCCTTGAAAATCACAGGTTTAAAACCAAGTAGCTCAGGTAAGACTGAACCACAAGCCTTCGTTACGGAACCGTGAAGACCAGTCCAACACTCTACATAACCATCCAAAGTCATCTGTGTCTGGGAGGAAAGGTTAGTCCTGCACCTGGGGAAGTTGGCTCCTCCTTGCCCCATGCAAGCACTCAGAGTGTCTTCAGCCTCTGTGCCTCAGCCTGCACAAATAGGTAGGAAGCAGAGAGCAAAATTAGCACTATCTGACCTCCACTTACCTTCTTCTTTAAAGAACAAGGAATGAACAGTGTAGTCCCATGCCAGTTTCAATTTCACAGTGTGCGCTACTGGTTTAGATTCAGGTGGTAGAAACTAGGCAAGTCATAACCTGCCAGCCACTTTCTGGACAGCAGGTCATGCAGATTGCATTTCAAAAATTATTGGCAACAAAAGGGGGCCCTGCACTCTTCTGGTAAAAGATATTCATCCTCAGTTTCAAAACACATTATGATACCAAAATGATTTAACTGCTTAATGAGGTTCTACTCAGTCAGAGAACTCATATCACAACTCTTCATTATCCCTTGATGTAGCTCATTAAGTTCTAGAAATACTGTCCAAAAATCTTTAGTCATCCAAGTCTCTGTCCACTTGCAATAAAACTCATGACCTTCTCAAATAGACATTCTATCAGAAACTGTGTCTTTGTATAAGAAACAGTGATGTTTAACCTTACAAAGATTTTCTTTATTCCCCTGTAAGCCCAGGAAAACATTTACCCGGGCTGCTGAGATTTTCTAAATGTCTCTTACAGCAACACTTCATTAAAAAATGCATTAATTTCACCTTTTCATGAATGTATACTATTTAAAGATTGATTTTAAGGAACATTAAATGCACATAAGTCCATAAAGTAGTTACATTCACTGAAATTTGTTCAAGGACTGTGGGAACAGAGTTCTGAAAAATAGTGTATCTGAAGTTCCTAGCAGACACAAAATCAGAGTGAAGATCAGGTGACGGAGCACTGGAACGGGCTGCCCAGGGAGGTTGTGGAGTCTCCTTCTCTGGAGATATTCAAGACCAGCCTGGACGCGGTCCTGTGCAGCCTGCTTGTAGGTGATCCTGCTTCGGCAGGAGGGTTGGACTAGATGACCCACAGAGGTCCCTTCCAACCCCTACCATTCTGTGATTCTGTGATTCTGTGATACCTCTGGGCAGTCTGGTCCACTACTTGACCAACTTCCTGGTTAAATAAATAAATAAATTCCTTAATATCGAATCAGAATTTCCCATGTTCCAACTTGCATCAATTGCTCCTCAGCCTGTCCTTGGGCACTTTAAAGGAGAGTCTGGCTCTGTGTTCCACATCCTCTGGTTAGGTGGTTGTAGACAACAATAAGGTTCTAACTGAGCCTTCTCTTCTCCAGGCTGAGCTAACCCTACTCTCTTAGCTTGTCTTTGTCCGATACATGCTCCAGTCCCCACCAGCACCTGCCACTCATTGAAGGCTTCCCCTATCCAGTCCCTTTTACTGAGTCAACAAGCCCACCGGGATGCTCCCTAACTAACATGTCCTGATATTGGGAATACTGTTGCCACCACATGCTCCTGCTGCCCATGCTATCCTGACATCCAGTAGTTATTGGCCCTATAGGAGAGTACATGGTAGATTCTAATACACTCTACGCAAAATGCTGAGTTTTTCTTTTCTTCTCCATGTTAGAAATTTTAAGTAAGAAAAAATTATAATATATATTATGTTCCTGCTCATTGCAGGGGGTTCGGACTAGATGACCTTCAAAGGTCCCTTCCAACCCAAACTTTTCTATGTTTCTATGATATTATAATTACTTTATATTTCTTCATATACAAAAAGAAAGAATAAAATATTTTTTCTCATTGACTTTTAGAGTCATACTTTAAGTCAAATATTAATATGTGTATTCAAAATAGGAGAGGTATTTTTCCGGTTCTATTTTGCTTAATAAAATTGCTTACAAGTAGATCGATCAATAAGTAACTTAAAGATGAAGTAATTTTTTAAAAAAGTATAAAAATCTGAAATGGGCAAATTTGAAAGAATAAGCTGAAAGAAAAAAAAATCTTGTGTTACTCTATACTGGAAATGAATGTGGTTACGTGGTGAAGGTTTCAGAAACCTGAATACACTTTGGATGTATATTTTCAGGGAGAAGACTTTCTTTTACTGATGCTTCTTAGAGTCCCTTCATGTTCATGCTTAGGTTTTTATGAAACCTTGGATCTAGGTGCAATTAAAGTACTTTAATTTGAAGAAAACAGTGAAATTGAGGGAAAACAGAAATACTGCATGAACAGTGGACAAATGAGCTTCTCTACACACGCCTGTGTCAGCTGGTTCCTTTGTGTGGACTGTCAAGCTGACATTTAATGAAGTATGTTTTAATGGGTCATCAGGCTGGCCATAGAGCAGAACTGTTCCACTGCTTGCCATGGAGGAATCTTTATAACCTTTGAAAGATATCTGTCCAGTTCTACAATATTCTCTGTAGGGAGGCTTTAATTTGTGGGTAACATATGTCTGCTACTGTTGATGAAGTATTGCACATGTTATTCTAGGCAATGTTATATTTTATTATAGTTTGTTTCTACTAGCACTCTCTGTGTGACAGCAGCTATATAAATATGAAAATGCGTGTGACCTGAAGAGCTTCTGTTTTAAGCACTGGAAAAGCAAATAGGAGATGATACTGAGACTAGAGGAATTTAAAATTGAAGCAATCTTCTGGAGATCAGTTGCGATTTGATTACACCAAACTACAATGCATTTCAGAGTTTTTTTATTTCTGTGAAATCCTGTCTTAATCTACTGCAATGTTATTAAAATTGGGTTCAAATACAGGTACTAGCTTTGAAAGGGAATTTAAAGGCAGTGCACATAGAGATTTTACAGACCCTTTTCTACCACCGGACATAGAATGGTCTAAAATACAGAAGAGACCAAGTTCATAGGAAAAGAAGCATCTTCAGATCTCTTTAGATACTTCAACCCATTACTGACAAAAACGTACAGACTTTGTGCTAATAGAAAATATGATCGTGTATTCTAAGCCTTGCCGCTGTTTCAGGTGGCCTATGTGCAGAGAAAAAGTATAAGGAAAGCTATTAGAGAATCTAACACAGCTCTAGCTGTGAAAGATGACATATTTGATTCCCTTTTCACCTGCTCTGAGTGGTGGTCATCTCCCATGAGATGACCAAGAGTGAACTCCATACCAGGGCACCCTCCCTGAGAAATAGAATCATAGAATAATTTGGGTTGGAAGGGACCTTTGAAGGTCCTCTAGTCCAAGCCCTCTGCAATAAACAGGGACATCTTCACCTAGATCAGCTTTCTCAGAGCCCCACCCAAACTGACCTTGAATGTTTCCAAGGATGGGGCATCTACCACCTCTCTGGGCAACCTGTCCCAGTGTTTCACCACCCTCATTATAAACAATTTCTTCCTTATATCCAGTCTAAAACTACCCCCTTTCAGTTTAAAACCATTACCCCTTGTCCTATCACAATACGCCCTGCTAAAAAGTTTGTCCCCATCTTTCTTATAAGCCCCCTTTAAGTACTGAAAGGCTGCAGTAAGCTCTCTCCAGAGTTTTCTCTTCTCCAGGGTGAACAACCCCAAAAGTTTACACTTAAGCTTACCTGTGTTGGTATCACTTGTACCTCGAAAGAGTACTGATTTGGGAAAAGAGTTATGTAAACCATCATGAAGTCTCAGATGTACACTGGCTCCTGTACAGCATATTCCTACACAGATCAACCCACCTGTACTGTGTCATTGTTCTCCCTTGTGGTGGGTAAAGGATTCTGTGGAAGCACAAGTTAGATGTGTAAGGTCAGGATGTTCTTAACACACATTTCATAAAGACTTAACACAGAAAAGTTCCCTAACAAATATGCTTTTCTTACTGAAAAATTGAGGTAGAACACTATTCCAATATTAACTGTGGCATACAAAAATGTGTAGAACTTAAAATACTGTAATATACATAAAGATCTTAGTTCTGTTTCATTAGATAGCAAGACCTCCTTCTTCAATTTCTCTTTATTTTTTCTTTTTTTCTTTTTTTTATGATCAACCCCATGAAATGTGGTAAGGATTACCAACAAGTTTCCCTTGGATTTTGGGCATCCTACAGAAGAGCAATCATTTTCATATAAGAGCAGTAGGTATAATCTGTGCATTTGAAATGACAGTACTAAATTAAAGATACTGTGATGTACAAATGTCCTGTTAGATTCATCTTTCCTGTAACTCAGAGTGAATTTTGACTCCGGGAAGTCTGAGATTATAGCAGAAAACACAAATTCCTTAATCCATTCTGGCTTGATAACCAGGTTCCCTGTGTATATGCCCTTCCTTTTCCTTTTGATCCCACCCATTTTCTTCCTGATATCCAAAGACAGACAAGAGGCATACTAGCTACACAGGTGATGTAACATATGCAGTATGTCCATGTTAGGCTGGCAGGTGAAAGACTAGGCATTTGGCAAGGCCCTGTCCAGAGGTGCAGCTATCTGAAGAGGATGTGGAAAACTACTGGACATGACATGAGAAATCGCTGGATGTGCCAGAGACCAACGTAAGAAGCTGACGAAAGTTACAGATATTGAATGCCACAGGTAGTGGAGGTGAAGGAAGGGGTTAAAAGGGATTTTAATAGAAGTGGCATTACCTAATAGTTGCTGTGCTTTTAAAAAAAACTGATAGTGCTTATCTATTGTCTAAATTAACTGAAGCAGAGAGTCTTACATCTCCGTACAAAGGGGTTAGTTCTTGATAGGGGCTGGGAGTCGCTTAGAACCGGTCAAGACCGACCCTGCTGTATGGACGGGAGCCAGGAGAGAACTGAGTTTGCGCAGAAACAAAGGTCAATCAGCGGACACCGTGATGAAGAGGATGGACCTTCATCTTGGGACCCTCAACGACCACCACTAGGAGGCACTGCGCAAGTGCAACTGAGAGGAGTCTATGGAAATTAGTTCTTGGAACTAATTATAATATGGAAATTATTTATTGGAACTGATTTTGATATGCAATGAGGATAGGTGCATATGTATAGGTGTATTGGGAAATCTAATGTATATGTAATATTTCATTGTATAAATTGAAGAGACACGTTGCTGCTCGGCACGCACGACTTTGGTGGGACTATCCCCCATGCTGCCCAGCGCCGAATAAACATACCTACTTTACAGTCTTACAAATTGTGGAGTCTGCTTTCCGCACGTCAGAGGAGAGTATTAGGACCAGCAGATTCTTGCTAAGCCAGCAATGCCTACATGACGGTATCAATAATACTTTACGAGCCCCAAATTGTCTCTGTTTCAGTATCTGAAATGCCATATTTGTGTAAAAATGTATCATAACTGGGACCAATGTGGAAAAAGCAACTAACCACGTGGCCAGATTCTTTCTTGCTATCTGCTGTGTCAGTTCAAGACCTTGAGGAACCAGTTTATACTGTAAGTTATTGGATCATATTAAGACCAAGGAAGCAGATGTCCCCATCAGGAAATATTGCTTTTACCTTAGGCTGAACGGAGATTACCCCTGCTGCAAAAGGCATCAGAAGGAAGAATCAGCCAAAGCAGAGTCCTTCTTCTCCAACCATCGACTCCATCCCTCACCAATGGTCCATGCTTCCCTCGCCTCTCTGTAAATCATAGTAGGAGCTGAACACTGGAGGTGGTAAAGCTACCTCCATAACCCTTGTCTTGTAAGTTCACAAGATGTCCAAGGGCTTTTAGACAGCACAAAATTATTTTAGGTGATTGAGGAATTTAACCTTCAGGCCAGATAAGGACCACTGTGTTTTAATTATGTCATCTGGATGGCTTGCCACAACCTGATGAGACAACGTTAAATTAGATGTTCTGCCTACATTGTGTACTGACTCATGAAAGCACCGTAACAGTAAATGAGATCAGTGATCTTCTCTAATTATTTACAGACAGCTCTGCAGTTTCAATTTTTCTCTTTTAACATTTTCCATAATTGATATGCAGTGCTTTCCTACAGATAGTAAAGATATGCTGAGCTTTATGAAGAATGTCAGTCTTTTGAGTTTCCTCAAACCCTTTAAACTAGGGATCAGCAAGAAAGGGTAGAGCTTGTTAGAGGGCACTTTGAACAGCAGAAAAATATCAGTCAAAACAATGGCTTGATAATGCAGCTGAGGCAGTAAGTTATCGCTGAATGAACAGTGCCTCACCCAATTAGCCTGATATCAGAGTGGAAGTCCATCTGAACAAAAAAATTAAAAAAAAACAGAAAGGAAAATGAGACGGAGAGAAGCTGTTACTCCAGAGGTTTTCTTTTGCTGCAGCCTTTCCAAGCACAAGCCAGTGCAGATGATCAGTACAGCAGCCTGTTGCACAGCTCACTTGCGGTTTGATAAGGTCAAAGTAAAGCCGTTTTTCTTCCTTTCAAAATATAAAGGTCTAGTAAGAGAAACTTGTTAGCCAGAATGACACAGTCTAATTATGAAGACTAAGGCATCTTTGGCCAGAAACTTTTGAAAATCCTGGTTTGCTGTTTTGTTACAGTCCTAAAAATACCAGCAGCTTTTTCTGAAGTTTTGCAAAAGTTTGGTAGAACAATTCTTCTCATGAATGTAATGCCTCTATGAGTAAAGACCTGTTATGTCTGAAAACCTAGTACTGCATGTCATCCCCTTCCCATGTATCCACAGAATCAAAAATCAAGCAATGGTTCCTATTAAATGAAATATTTGGCTGTTAATATTGGCAACCTGAAGGCATAAAACTGAGCAGCATGACATAATTGAAAATAAGTGGCAGGACCTATTGGTCACAGTGAGACAAATGTAAGCCTAACCGTCTTCAGCTGAATCAAAGTAGCACACACCATCTACTATATTTACAGACCCCGGGATCCAATTAAACCTCTAGCAACAGATCCCTTCTAGAAAGCATTTTAGACTGAAATTTTCCTTGTGCAATGTCAGAACACAAAAAAGTTTTATACTTTCTGAATTAGTAGCAATAAACTGCCAATAATACCCTCAGTAGTTAAACAGCAATTCATCTGAATTTATCTGGGGATTCAAGCACTGTTCTTGCCACTACAGACTGTCCCATGAGTTGCAGTAGGGTTCCTCTGAATCAGTTGCATTTTAGAGAGAATGAATGTCCTTTTATGATATGCAAGCCACTAATTCTACAAGGACTTCTCATACAGCAGTACAAGGAACAGAGAGAGAGAACAAAAACACCTTACTCCTGTTCCCATACTCCTGAATGGGAATGAATGTGGGATTTTTACCATAAAATCATAGACATGCAAATGTCCAGAAGGGAGCCCAAGGCATGAATCAGCTACATCAAGTGAGGCCAAATCAAGGGGAGACTGAGATAGCTGTTTGCCTACAAATCTTATAATGAGACAGCGAGAAGACATTCTCTGGGTAGATAGACTATTTAAGCGTTTAGCATTCTAAATGCAACGGCTTCCTAGTACTCAATTTAAATACTCCTTGATCCAAATGGAGTTAATTCCATCTTGTCCTTGCTCAGCAGAGACAGAGAACAATTGCTCACTGTCTTTTTGTAACCACCTTTAAACACAAGAAGATCATTTCATGAGTCAGCCTCTTCTTTTCTAGACTGAACAAATACTCTTATTTCAAGCTCTCCTCATAGATCATATCTTTTAAATCCCTGTACTGTGTTTGGGCCCTGTCTTGGACTCTGGTACATTTTTCTCACATCTAATTTTAGGACCATTAAATAAGCAGTGGAAAAAGTATTCTTTCTGAGACCTTACCAACCCTCACCAAGTTCCTCATGGTCTCATACAATATTCCTAGTAACACATAAAATCACCAGGATTTCCATATTTTTCAATAACATCTTAAAGTTAACTGTAACAAGTCTGAGGTGATGCCCGTTCTCAGATCTTCATTCCATTTTTAGGTTGTTTTTCAATAGGATCTGACTAACATCTTAGAAAGGACTCTTTTTCCCACTCATTTAGCAACATGGATTACCAGCCTTGCAGCTTAAAGGAGACGTACGCTCTCCTTTAAGACGTAGATTCCTAAGGGCTCCTGAAACTACGAAGGGATGGTGATCTCCTGAGAGTACTTAGTAAACCCTAATTGTTTTTTCTACCCACTGTGGCATGAGAACCTGAACTGACCAGGAGTGGTGTACTCCTGTACATGAAGCAATGCCCAGGAATATTGCTGGATACTTGGACACAATTGTAAGTACTGTTACACAGCCATGCCATCTTCCTGGCATAGTCCCAGAGACAATTTGGTCCCATACTACCTGACATTCTTCCATGCAGTTCCAGGGCATGGTTTGGGACAGGCCAAAAGCCCATTCTTAGTTTAGCTGGAGCTACCCTGCTCTGGCATAAGGAACTTTGAATGCACAAGTGTACACCTCAGTGTCTAGGAAAGGCCTAGGGCACATTGGATTCACTGCAGTAGACTCAGTCAGTATTCACTGGTATTTATCCTGAAGTCATTTTTGGCTTTGAGAAAACATTTGAAGGCAAAATACAAACGAGTTCATTCAAGTGAAAAGCACAGTTAGGATGTGATGACAGACACAAAGAGATAAGCACAACAGCTCACCTTATTACCCCTCTGATACATTGCCTTAACTTTGGGATTAACTCCATGTTTTTTTCAGATAGACAAAGTAATTGTGCAGACTGAATAATCATCACAGCTTGAGAGAGATGGACTTTATTCAATAAGTGGGGAAGAAGATTTGAGACAAAGGTATCACTGACTCCATGACACTGCCTCTTACACAGTTTGCGAGAGACTCTTTGCTCCCTTATATTGCCTTAGCCCGTCATTTCCTATTTGTGCATTTGATTTATCCTTGATGAAGTGTAGCCCTTTCTACTCGTCTTTTGTCAAGGGGTAATTGAGATCTAAATCAGCCCTTGAATGAGGTGGTAATCCTCCCAGTTTGATGTCAGACATAACACATAATGTGCCATCTTTTCCGCTATCCAAGTCATTAGCAAAAAAGCAGAAGAGAATTGGTCAAGGACAAATCCAGCTGTAGACCCACCGGACGAGAATTTCTGCTCAGCTGCATTTCCTTCGGGCTTGGGGGTGTGGAGGCTGGAGGAAGTCATGGAATTTTGTTGCTTGACAGGACAATAGTGGTAAGCCTCACAAAGCCAAAGGACTACATAAACTGTTACACAAATGTGTTTTAATTTAAAATTAGACTGCAGCAGATCATAATATAGTAAGAAATATACAAGAGAAGGAGACAGTAGAGGACCGTGTTTTCTAGTGTTCTGAGATATTTTTGAACAACTGTGTCTTATACATGTGTACAGTCGTATGTCATTACACAACTAACATAAAAAAACAGTAGCTATTTTCTATTCAAGATCTTGTCTGACATATAATTTTCTATTGGTTTTGTCTGAATACTAGCTTACACAGAAATCCTTAGTCCAACTTCTTAGCTGCTACTCTGACTTCAATGAGCAGGTAGTATTTTATACTACAGCTTCACCCCTTCCCTCACATGAATGGGTAATGCTAAGGGGGAAAAAAATATATGTTTCTATTAATGAATATTTAGTACAAGAGATTACATCTTGTTGTCTGTGTATAGAATAATCTTCAGCTAATACCGGTGGAAGCTCACCCTATACAAAAATTGGTAATTTTTGCCCATACAAACTGCTTTAGATTTCAAATGCACAAATTTTGCCCGGAAAAGTCAGAGAATATGGACCTTTTGTACTTTAGCACAGGTTGTAAAGATAGTTGAGGACATAACAATATAGATTTGGCAGCAAATCATTTACATTTACAGAGTCTTTTTTTTTCAGGTTGAAGGCTTATGGGAATTGTAAAAAACCTCCAGTGAACTCTGAGGTATTTATGCTGAAATTTTGAAAATCTTACTAAGTAGTTAGCTTTAAATATTTGGCTTTGGTACTCTGTCACTTGTAACTACAGGAAGGAATTATATCTATAACTAGTTTACTGGAATGGGTTACAGGTTTTATATATACACACTAACAAGAAGAATAAAGTCTCAGTAAGAAATAATAATAATAGTAACAGCTGTAGTAGCGGTGGCAACAATGATAATAATTATGCAGATGAATGCTTTCCCATTCAAGCATTAAAATCACCAAGGGCTAAATGCTGAAGTATATAATGGAAAAAACCTGGGGCCTAAATCTCATGTGATATGTATTTATCAAATAAAAGTGGACCTAGAGCAGCAGAGAGTGTAGCCAAATTTTATTCGCAAATGAACAATTTCCAACCCTAAAAATTCTTATGTATGTGCTGATCATTCTTCTCAGATCTAATCTTACTTAACATTATACTTAAACATTAGAGCCATAAGCAGAATTGGCATAGGATTTTTTTCAGTGAAGATACTGCTATAGATGAATAAGTACAGCAAGGCTTTTTGTTCAGAATTCCTTTTTCCTCATATAGGCACTGTGACTTTCAGTTTGCAAATAACCATTACTTAAGAGCAATAAAAATTCTGTTGTTCCAGGATGGACTGTACTCAGAAAGGAGCCTCGTTTTTCTCCACTTATCAAGATCAATATTTTAATAAGAAAACAAACCTAAGGAACATTTTCTCCAGTGTGTACCCCACTCAAAAACCCCAAATATGCATACAATTTGATTAGTGCAGACTATTCCTGTGCTTCAGACTATCCACAACTTAAGCAACCTTGAGAAGTGAAGAATTAAGAGCCCATTTTTCGTATTACTCCATGTGTCTTGCAGCAAAGAATCAAGTAAACTTTCCATATACAAACAGTAAGACAAAATATCTCCTTTTGGTTTGTGATACATTCATGCCTTAAATCCTTTCAAAAAAAAAGAATGCATTTAGTCTTTAAGATAAAATTACTTTTCGATTTGAGCTTAAAGTTCCATGCTTTCCTTTCCTCCGTTCAGCTGTCATATGGCTCTTTGCCGGATCACTTGTTTGGGCATCCAAGTCCTGTTCCTTTTTTTTTGTGTCCTCATGAAAGTTTTAAAAATACAGGGTGGTGCTTAATACACAGTAACAATTATCCACTATGGGGTTTTTTGTTGTTGTTTTGTTAGCTTGTCAGCTAGATGCCCTAGGGTTTTCTGCAACTACTTCTGGACATTAAATGTTTATTTGAAGTGTTTGATTTATAGATGATGAAAAAGAAAATGTTAAAACAGTGCTTTTCAAAACTAAAACTTAGAGAATCAGGTGGTGTAAAGTCATAACGCTACAATGTAATATCAAAGTAGCAGTATGTCACATTACCTTTTTTCTCCAATTAGAAACACGCTAAGAATATCCATAAGGAATGTTCTTGGGAGCTCAAACAATTATTTTCTTCTGGTGATGCCCACCATGTCTCCTCAATTAATTACAAATATGCTGAGGAAAATTAGGACTACTTAAGCAGTTAGCATACTGTTTCGGACAGGAAAGTAAAGAAAACAGCAACAGTATAATGACTGTCTGACCTAACCAAAGAGGAGTAACTTATCGTAAGGAGCCACTCTTGAAATACGTTTTTAAAAGGCAATAAGTAGTGTTTTTAATTTGCAAGTACAGCAACTATTGTAATTAATGACTCCACATTCAATAAAGTCTTGTTTTTAATAGCATTTAAGGCATCTCACATTTCTAAGTAATGCGCTTGTTTACAACCTACATTGTTCTCAAATTGCATTCTTCCCTCTACAATAACAGACTTTCAATTTTTTTCATAGGTACAAAGGCCAGAATTTTCAAAGAAACTGCTTCCCATTATCCCTTAAATTCTAAGGCTAGATGGCCTACTAAGCTGTTTCAGAAGGCCTAGCCAAAAAGGATGTCACAGTAGTTTACAGATTGCTCCTTTCTTCTCCACTAAGTCCTCCTACTTTCCTAATTGACTTCACTCAATTACCTTTTGTGCTCTGCAAAATGTTACAATCCATCACATTTATAGTGTTATCCTCTTAAGTAGATGACTCAGCCCTGATTTCTTCAGCCTGAATATATCGCAAAGACAAACCGCAATGAGCAGAAAGTATTATTTGTATAATAGTGGTAAATTGCTCAAAGGTGACTCTTAGGGAATTTGCGTACTTTACTTTTAACAATGTTTACCACCAATTTAATAGCAGAAGACAAATAATAAGAAAAGATGGGATTGCCTGTACTACCTCAATTTGCACTCTGTGCTGTGTCCTATTTACAAGAAATGTTTTGAAAGATGTGTCAGATCTCCCAAGTCATTTCCCCTTTATCTGGTTTTATCTTGGTTTCATTTATTTCTGTCAGAGATTGAAAGGGTTAATATGTGTTTATGCCTCAAAACATTGTGCTGAAATAGGTGGCTCAACGCCAGGACAGTCCTTCAGGCTGTCCTGAGCAGGCAGGACAGCGCTCTCCTGCAGTGGGAGGTCTGTCCAACAACCACTGACTGCAAACAAGGACAGGGAGGGCATATTTCTGGTGTGCCTTACCCAAATATGGCCAGAGGTCATATAAAGTTCATTTGAGTAAGGGACTTCAGACCCCCTAAGAGACCCATCATGATATCTTCCCCCCACTGGTACCTGCGCAGAAGATCACGAACTTTCTAGAAAAATTGCCATATAAGTCACCAAGAGGTGTGACTAAGGGCAGAGACTGGGTGATAAAAGACACACATGCAAAGACCCTCATGCGCACCCACCACCAGAGGATGCAATGCCTGTCATCATCATTGCTGGGAGGTGATCCATCATCCTAGGGTGGTGATATACCTTTTTTGTTGTCCCTCTTTCTTTTCTTCTCTTTTCTTTACTCTCCCTCTTATAGGCATCTTTGATAAGAACCCACATTGACAATGCTTTCCGTGTTTTCCAAGTTACCTCTGTTATAAATAAAATGCCTAAATTAATTGTTTGGTGCAGTTTCAACTTAATTTAGCCCCAGTGGATTCACAGAATCTGAGTCGC
>Ga0065711_1004617_pt1 | contig 22921 bp, 9 predicted proteins | sample Hoacrofraction12_FD_59098 | JGI IMG/M metagenome (GOLD analysis project Ga0065711, IMG submission 59098) | Hoatzin crop microbial communities from Cojedes, Venezuela - Epithelial fraction 12 v2 (version 2) | ecosystem: Host-associated > Birds > Digestive system > Esophagus > Crop | place... | reverse complement strand
ATGAGGGTGGTGAAACACTGGAACAGGTTTCCCAGAGAAGCTGTGGCTGCCCCCTCCCTGGCAGTGTTCAAGGCCAGGTTGGATGGAGCTCTGAGCAACCTGGTCTAGTGAAAGATGTTCCTGCTGATGGCAGGGGTGTTGGAACCAGATGATCTTTAAGGTCCCTTCCAACCCGAACCATTCTATGATTCTGTGAATTCTCAGCTCCTTTGAATTGCCGCAGGTCCTTTGATTACATCTGAGCTGCAATAAGCTATCAAAGGGAAGAAACCATCTCAGGAAGTTCAGAGGGTAGATTTTACTAGTTAGTCACACTTTAGATTGCTATAATTATTTCCTCATACTCACCCAGTGGCAGTACTTGCAGGCTGTTATGACGTAGGGCTCTACACAGAACAACTAGAATATGAAAGCAAATGTTGTAAAATAGGCATAATGTTCACAGCTGTAAAAGGAGCTGTACTTCCCTAAGAACAGGCTATCTTATGTGATTTCTTTTATTTCCATTGCTTGTGGTTATTGCCTCGTTACTTGTTTCCGTGTCTAACAGGCAGGCAGTGTAACTGCTCAGCTAAATGTAGAAAAAAGGTTATAAGCAATACTAACAAGCACAGTAGCAAAAAGTATATTGTGAACATGAAAGGCCTTAGGGCCTGAGAGTGGCTTGACCCAAGCCTGTTGTACTGATAAGTTCTCAAATAAGAAGCAACGGCAAATGGTGAAAGAGCAGTAGTAAGTGTCTCAAGCTTGACAACCAAAGTACCTTAGACAATCACCTGCCTGTGTGCGCATTCAGTTTTCTTCTGTAAGAAATAAGTCAATGGTCTGACATGCAGTGAAAATTAGCAAGCAAGACCAATGAAGCCACACTGAAGTCCTCATGAAGGTCCATGCCAAGGAGAGGAATGGATACAACGAGGAAGAACAAAGAAGAGAAGCATCAAAGACATCTGCAAGCTCATAAGGAGAAAAATGAGAAGTGGATGAAACCATCTGCAATATACACAAAAAGAACTATTTCCCGACTCTTCAGCCCACTCAGAAAAGCCAAAGAGAGAACAATCAGACCAGTGACAAAAGGCGATTACAGGCCAGAGAGAGACATTAGTGAGACCGTGGAATGAGTCAAAATATCTGTAAACCTAATTAAGAACAGAATGTGCCAGCCGAGGCAGCCACAACACGGTTACTGAGCAGCCTGGAAGAAAAAAAAGTGGCAATAATTCTTGCACTTAATGTCGGCAAATGTTACCAATGAAGAAAGTTATACAATCAAGAGTGAGAAAGAATGTGGAAGAAACTAAGAAAGAAAAATAGCTCAGTTTATCTTCTGAAAGACTCTCTCAGTTCTAGGAAATGGACTAGATTTTAAGGTTTGACTAGAAAATACCTACTTTTTCACAGAAAAACAAATTTTTCCTATGTTCATACATAGGAAAAATTAGAAATGGCAACAATATATTAGCATAAGATGTAGATTTTGTCTGGGAGATAGGCTGTACAGAGGCATGGGTCAAAGAGAACAGGATATAAGTTTATGAAATACACCATCTTTATCTTCGTTGCACAATAAAAGTGATGACACAACACTCATGGTTCTTCTGCAGTGTATTCCTTGGATTAAGAATATGAATTCTGATCGTCTAATCATCCTACTCAACAGAGTAGCATGAACTTTATCATTTTGACTAACATTTATTTTAGTAAATGAATTATGACTGTGTAGAAGATGTCATCATGTAAGAATAGTGTATTTACACAAAATTAATTTTGTTCTGGTTGCAAACATAAGACAGTTAAGCTTGAAACATTTAGTATAACTTATTTTACTTCTAACTACCTTAGAAATACCTGCCTGGGATACTTTTAATATTATAACTTTAATGCCAGACAATTCATTCATAAAATTAAAACCCGAAGGGCATATTTTTTCCTGTTCTGTATCTCCAGGCATAGTAAAGAACAAAAAGTCTCATACATTCAAATTTCTGCCTTGTATTTTTGATACTTCGTCGTACTGATAGCCATCATACAGAGACAACGAATCATTGAGAATCAATGATAGGTAGCATACCTGCAGTTACTCATGAATCACTTAAAGAGCAGTGCCTTGACCTGAGCTCTGCCAGGTCATAGACTACGGATCTACTTCTGCCTCTGGATCATCCTGGGAAAGAAAATATTTTTCCTACTGTATCTCAAGGGGGAAAAAAATTGATGGCCTTTTTAGCACTGAGTGAAGCAAGAATAGGAAACAAATTCTTCATTCAAGAATACTTTGGCAGTATCTACGTCCTTCCAGCAGTACGGTGACAGAAATGTCATCAACTACATCAGTGTCATAGATGAAGTCTGAAATCACAAGCCAATCAAGCTTATAGTGGTAGTTTTCAGTTTAAGATTATAGCAACTAACTGTAAGTGTCCAAAAAGCTGTCTAAGCTCCTGAAAAAATAATGGTGGCAGCTGAGTAACAGTGGAGCCTAGAAATTATTTCAGCTTACCAAGGTAGATTTTCCGTTGCCCATATGCAGACTTCTAGTTTCACATGAGATGGCCAGACATTTGAGTTGTCTGCTTCACAGACATGACATGGAACTTAAGATCTGTGCCTTTCTGAAGTGCAGAAGGTGACCAGATGAGGACATCTCGAGTTGCATCACACACCCACCCTGGCACATTGCTTGAATAACTCTTTCAACATCATTGACTGTACTGACCATATCTTTGATGACTACACTGGGGACTGAAGCACGCAGCTCATATATCGACACTACTTTTGGTGTCTTCATCTTGAACTGAATCTTGTTCAATGTATCAACATGCACTAGATCCAAATTCCACCCACAAATCAAAGCTTTAAACAAAGAAGACTGAACAAGCACAATATGGACATCCATATTCTCAGTATTAAACATTTTTCTGGATTTCTGAACAAGTTTAAAATATAACTTCCATCAAGCACAAGCGTTAATATTCTTAATACACTGTGAAGCCAATGGCACAGGATTGGATGGCGACAGTAACAAAATTGGCATATGGAAGGCTCATGAAACAATTTGCGCAGGTTTGTCTATTGTTACTGGAAATGTATCAATAGCCTAGAAAGGAATTAGTAGAAAATGAGGAACAATTATTTATAATGGGAGGAAATACTAATTATGTGTAGCAAGAGGTCTGCTTTGCCAAGAAATTACTGCTGAGTAGCGTGGATGCTAAAGAGCTGTGCCAGGCATAATACAACATTTCTTAGAAATGAGGTAATTAGTACACGTTGAGGCACTGATAAATTCAGTATTCTTCTCATTAATTGTCCTGATTTCAGCTGGAATAGAGTTAATTTTCCTCCCAGTAGCTGCTGTATTTTGGGTTTAGTAGAAGAATGTTGATAACACTGACGTTTTCAGTTGTTGCTATGAAATGAAGGACTTTTTCCAGTTTCTCATATTCAGCTAACGAGCAGGTGTGCGGGAGCTGGGAGGGAGCAGAGCCAGGCAGAGAGCCAAGCTGGCCAATGGAAATATTCCATATCATAAACATCATTCTCCGTTTATGGATGGGAGTTGGCCGGGGAGCAGGGAGTTATCAACTCTTCTCGCTTCCATGAGTTCGAATCCTCTCTTGTCCAGGAGTTTGAACTTTTTTTTGGAATTTAGCAAAATCTGCCATTTCTGGATTCCATGATTGCTACTCAGGGACTGGCTGTGAATCAGTTGTCGGGTGGTGAGAGAAATTGTTTTCTATACAGTTTGTTTTGCATATTCATTATTATCATTGTTATTATCATTACTATTATTAGTATTATTAGTAGTATTTCCTTTGTTGCCTTATTAAACTAACTTTATCTCAACCCACTAGTTTTACCTTTTGTCCGATTCTCCTCCCCATCCCACTGGGGAGGAAAGGGAGGGGTGAGCGAGCAGCTGTCTGGTGCTTAGTTGCCAGCTGCCGCGTTAAACCACGACACTAATACATCAGCAGAAACCACTGGCTGCAGAGAAGAGAAGCAGAAGGGTTAAGAGTTTACTAGGCTAAGTGTACTTGTCACATTAAGCATACATTTTCCAGACTTTCTTTTGGTTACTGTGTCACATTTCACTTCTCTGGACATGACTGCGGTGTTCTTTTGGAATCTTATCATAACCAGCATAGTGAAAACAGATGAATGCATCAGTGCTTAGTTTCTTTGGATAGATAAATTATAAAACAATCTCCCTAACCATCAGTGTAGTGTCTGCAGTACTTGTCTTCTGGGCTCATCATGACCAAACCTAAACATTTTTTTGTGTTCTCTCATAGCTCCTTGATAATGTAGTCCCTTTATATGGTGCTTTAGGCATCTTTATAAATGAAAACGCAGTTGAAGAATCTGGTGTATACCAATACTAAAAAAGGCAACATTTCCCTTCCAAGTGCAGAAGTTCAAGTTTCATTTCTGCTGGACCAAAGCATCCTTTTTAGAACTTGGAAGAATACTGAAGTCAAAAAGAATAATACTGGGGTGGACGTTCAACATCTGTCAAATGCAGATCAGGTTCTGATTCTAGCATTGTGTCATTTTCAACACTTTTAATATTTCTTTTTTCAATGGAAAGATGCGTAGCAACTTGGCACAACTTTTGAAGAGTGGGTGTGTATATTCTGCAGTATTTTTCCTGACCTTTAAATGATTCATCTTCCTTCACATGCTACTTCTGTGAGCAGAAGAACCTTCTAAATGATGTTTGACCTGAATATGCCCAAATAAACTTTGCTTAAGGAAATTAAATTTTAACCTGAAAAGGTTTCTAAACATTTACTTTGAAGACAATATGGTTTAGTGACCAGTTCACTGTACTGGAAGCAGAAAATGTAACATCAGTTTCTGGATGGGTTACTGACCTTTGTGACGCTGGGTAATGTAGTATGCTGCTAATTTCAGGCAAGTGTCTAAATCTGTGTCTCTAAACGCCTTCCTGTCTTTCTTCTATCATCTCATCTTTTTGTACTAAACAGGTAACATTTTAAGGCCCAGGCTAGAATATAGCATTGTGTGAGTATTGCAATTTTTAACCATTTTTTTTCTTGTGATCGAGGTCTGATCAGGTGTCTCTCACCTTCATAACCTTTTTATTTTTATGTTGCTAACTTGCTCAGTATTATAAGGAAGACATTCTGATACAGGTTTCCCACAGACCACCATCTAATGAAATGGAGGAAGAAACAGTTTCTCGAACTTGAAAGATGAAGTGGTGAGTTGTTAAATGCCTAATAGCTAATAAGCTAAATATTGCAATGCAGTAAAAAATCCCCGCAAATGCAGCAGAAAACTTAAGCATGGATTTAATCTCTTCATAAGGATAAATAAATCAATAATAAAAATAGAAAAAGGTAAGCAAAAGGGGTTTTTTTTTTATATATGTGTATACTGTTGGACCACAGATATGAGGAGCATTTATCATTCCAGAAAAGTGAAATGGCATAAGGCAGTTATCAGGCTGTACTACAGGTATTTTAGGAAAACAGAACCCCTAGAGACAAAGAGCCTTTTGAAAAATATCAGTTTCCTATGAAAACTCAAAAAAGAGCATGAGTTTTTTAAACATTTACAACAGATTTGAGACTGTTGAGTTAAACATGTAATTTTGAGGCTTTATGGAATCCCTAATTCAAGACTAAATTGTAATAAGAATCAGACACCCAAAATGGAGAATGAGATTGCTAGGAGAATGTGACTAACATAAATGATAACTACTAAAATACGCCAAACTGAAGCTTACAAACAGGGGAGTCTGCAGAGTAGTTTCCAGACTTTTCTTCTAGATCTTCTGACGCCTTCTTCTAATATCTTTGGAAACTGCTAGGAAGCGTTCTAATAACATCGGAGTGAGTGATGTTGCTGGAAAAGGATAGCTACTCCATACTTTTTCTTCTACCAAATCTAGCAGTTTCTAAATACTTCTGTCAGCTATTTGTTGCCAAAAGGTGCACACATCTTTTATCTTCATCTGCCTCTTGTTTTCAGAGAGTCAGGCAGCCAACTAGTGCTAGGAAAAGACCCATGTAACTGTCAGGCCCCAACTGCAGCTTCCAGAACAGAAGTTTGTGCAGCTGGGTGAGTGGAGGGAGGCTGGTGAGTGAAGACAACGTGGCACTGGTAACATCCACAGGGCACTGTCCCCAGCCCTGTCTGGAGCAGCTGCCTCTGGCACAGCAGAGGCCTTGACCCAGGCAGAGCTCTGGAGAGGGGACGTGGCTATCCACATCCTATCCTACAGGCTGACATGGTAGGAGACAGCGTCCTCACTTGCAGGAGCTATGTGCTGGTTGAGGAGTCAGGTCACCACCTTAAGGAGATGTGGGAAAAAAAGAGCAGACTACACAGCATCTGGGAAGATGACAGAGATGAGAGGCTGAAGCCCAGCTGCACAGAAGGAGGGGAAGCCCTACTATGTTTGACTGATTGGAAGTGGAGAAGGTTGGAAAAATGATAGACAGGCTGGAGGAATGGACCAACAGGATCTCAGCAAGGACAAATGCCAAATCCTTCATCTGGGAAGAAACCCATGATACAAGCTGGACCTATTGGTATACTGGCAGAGAGCAGCTCTGTGGAAAAGGACTGGGATTTTAGTAGACAAAATGAGTGTGAGCCAGCAGTGTGTCCTCGCATCAAAGGCTGACAGCTTCCTGGGACGTATGAACCGAAGCAATTAATCACTTCTACTTGGCAGTTTTAAGACAGCATTCAGAATACTGTAGTGCATCCAGTTTCCCCACATACACTGCACTCAACACAAGAAAGACACCAATAAGCTGGAGTAACTTAGCAGAGGGCTGCCAAGATGATCAGGGGCTGAAGCATTGGCCCTCAGAAGAGGCTAAGAGTAGGCCCTGTTCAGCCTAGAGAAGAGATGGCTTTGAGGGGGACCTGACAGCACTCTGGAAGTACCTATGTGGAGGTAATTAAGCAAATGGAACCAGTATCTTCACAGTGGTGCACAGCAGAAGAGCAAGAGAAAATAGATATAAATTGAAACGAGGTTCAGCCAAAATATATTAAGAAGCTTTTACCTCATGTGGACAGTTCAGCAACAGAACAGGTTGCTTGGGGTGTTTGGACAATCCTCGTTCTTGGGAACTTAGAAGACCCAACTGGGCAAATCCCAAAGCACCATACTTATACGTTGACATTCTTCAATTTCTGAGCTTACTTTAAGTGCAGTCTTCCAGCAGCGGGGCTTCACCCTCGGAAAGGAAGGGAGAGCAGGGTCCGTGACTACCCTTTAAGAAAAACATTCGTTGCTAGAGCTGCTACTGACATTCACCATTAGTGTTTGTTTTGCTAAGAGGTCAAAGATACTGACTTTGTCTGACTTTGAACTTCGTCTCAACCCTATGATATAAGACACTAGAACCCGGGGGAAAGAACCCTCTGACTACAGAGGACTTCTTCCCATTTTAGGAAGAACTTATTAACTCTCTTTGTATTTAGGTTAAGTTACTCTGATTTCTAACATGATTTCATGTTTTTGTTCCCAAAACTTTTGAAGAGCCTGCTATGATTTCAGTGCTACACTTTAGACTGAGTAAAATTGTTTGTTCACAATGTGGTATAGTTTAGCTTTGTATATAGGCAAAGTAGTCAAAGGACATTAAAACTCATTCATTTGAATCATTCTAATTTTAAAACACTACTCCCTAAATGGTTGCTGATAAGAAAACATAGGCTACTTATCCAGCTACAATTATATTCTGTGAAGTTGCCATCTAAAAGACTTCTTTCATACAGGAAAAAACAACTCTGCAAGTTGTGTTTGAGTCCTGTGACTATAATTTAGCCTGGTGTGTATACAATAAAGATGGTGAGAAATGTGAACACTTAGGATTTACAGAATATCCTATGGCCTGTGAAAGAGCAGATTCATGTAAGTTGGGTATTTTTTCTTCACTTTTCCTCCTTTCAGGGAAGAATTAGTAATCAAAAAGTTTTTGAGTTTTTGTCCACTTTGGAGGTAATATTTTTTCTGCTTCAGTCATTCTCACGTAAAGATAAGATAAACATTCACAGGCATTTCAGATGAGGAATCCCGTTATATAGATGTGTGAAGGATAGCTGCCTGCAGCATGGTCTCTATGCACTTTTCCCCTTTCTTTTCATCTGCCTCCCTACAGTTCAGAAGTCATTTTAAAGTGAAAAATATAACAATATTCAGTGAGGTATGAGATTTACATGAGAAGAAACACGAGTCTCATAGTCTCCTTTTCCTGCTTGTGGTTATATATTGTCTTCTGTTAAGAAATGCTGTTATAAGCATTTCAAAAAAGTCCAGCCCTAACGACATGGAGAGAAAGACAAAGCCATTAGCATCAGGCATACATTTGATGTTGATTACCTCTGGAATTTTTGCCTTACATGCATTTGTTCCTGAGGACATTTTCAGTGCAGAAACCCCAATCACTTTGGACCTGAGTAAATAATTTTTTTTTCATTTTTTTCCTGCTGCATTTAAACTAAGAGTCTTTTCATATTCAAAAACTTCCACATGTGTTTCTATGTTTCTTGTTAAAACTGATAGAAGAAATGAAGCTCAGTCCTGTGATCTGCTTGGAAATCTGCAACAAACTAGCTCTTAGAAAGTTTGCAGCATCTTGATGTGAACATTCATTAGGAAAGAATGATAAACGGCACTTTTTAGTTGTCAGTGAGCCACTGACTAGAAGGATTCTGGGGAAATCGTACCTTATGAGGCAGGCAGGATGGGTAAAAGACATTTCCTACTGCTGAACTGAAATGGTGGCAAAGGTTTTATCAAGCTTGATCCTGAATTAAAATCTTGGATTTGGGCAAAGGTGTGGGTTTTACTGTTGATTTTTTACAACTAATTTTTGTAACACTTGTTCCTTGGGACTAAAAGATGTGGAGAGATGCATTTCAGTTATCACCCGAATTAACAATATTGTCACTGGAAGGGTAACCCTTTTACTACTTCATTTTGAGATCGCTCCTGTCATCAGTAGTTTTTTCCTGAACACATCTGCATTCAATTTGGAAAAAAACGTCAAAGACTAAAGGAGACACTGTCAACTCCTGTCAGTCTTCTGTGTCCTGTTAGATTATTTACACTTTTATGAATGCAGGCAATACAACGGCCTCTTTGACCCCAAGCAAAGATCTGTAACAAAGATCTCTGGTAATACAACTAGACAAAATATTTTAAAAAAGGGGAATGGTGGTGTTGAGTTTGTTTTTATAGCAAGTTTGCCAAGTGATGCAAATGCAAATTGGAATTCCACATTCTGTATTAACAAGAGACAGAGCACAATGTTAGTCTTTGATGCCTTTCTGAATGTTTTTTTCCAGCTGTATACAACAATGCTGATCTTTTGGTAAGAAAAAGACATTCTTTTCTTGCTCAAAGTTCAAGTTCATAAAATATAATCAATTCTGGTGTTAAAATCCTTAATTTAGTAAAACAAAGCCATTGTTTTATTAAACATTTTGATATAGTGCTAATCAGAGTGATTTCACAAAACTATTTTAAGCACTCATGTAAATGGCTAAGTTCAACCAAAGTGGAGGTAGGAACAGCTTGTATGAAATCAATTAAGTTCCACCGATTGCAATGGGGTTTCATTTGGCTTCTATGTTTACATAGTTACTGTGTGTGTTCTTTTTATTAATTTGCTAATAACTATTTTATACTGCATCAGGACTCTAATCTAGGAAGATTATGACGTGTTTTACAAGCTATATACAAGAATAGTTTATCTCAGCACTGAAAAGCTGCCACTCATTTCAGTCATCCTCCTGTTGGCTTTTTTGGCCAATGAAGTCAGGCACTTCTACTAACTGCAAAACCCTAGGCTTTTAAGACCCAGCAGTGCATGCATTAAAGAACACAGTGATGTAAAGAAATATGGAAGAGCACATCTGGGCTACATAAGCAAGGCTGACTGACTGTTATGTTGGCATGTTAAATAACTGAAGGAGTTTATATATAACAACAGCTGCCATTTGTACCTGGTGCTACACATTGAATTTCCTTGATTACAACAGTCATAACCCTTTAATGAGCTGCTCCTATACACTTTTTATGTCCTACAGAACATTTTTTCTCTTCTGAAAGAAACATTAGAGCAAGTATTTCCTGAATGCTGGAAAAAATAACTGATAATTGCTGATGCAGAAGTTAAAGAATCAGTGATGTTGTGACCTGCTGAGAGACACCACTTGCTCGTCTTGTCCTCATGGAGAAAGCTAAAGCCGTAGGCACCATTCATGATCTCAGAATGTGCTAACACAGCTCCAAGGCTACTGAAATTGTAACTTAAACAAATGTACCTATATAAAACAAATATTATTGGCTTCTCATCTACTTTCACCCTCAAGAGATGTTTAAGACTGGCAAGGAACACTGAAGTTAGGATTATATGATCTATCACAACATATGTTAAAAAGTGCAATCTGTATTTCAATAGAAGTCTCTGGAAAGGAGAGCCCCAGATCAGAAAATCTCACCTTAAAAATGTTTTACAACCTGACTTTACTACTTCTTCAAAATGTACAAAAGTGATAGATCACAGTCAATGTCAGTACACTAGAGAGAAGACAGAGGCTTTATTTAAGACAACTTCATACTCTACATCAACTGAGAGGGATTTTCAGTAATTCACGACATATCACAAACTGAACTAGGTTGCCTTACGCTAATAATACGAAACAGTTCTGGCCAACAGGAATGAAGGAAAGTTTTCAGAGGAACAGGATTCAGTCTTAAAAAGTCATCTCAGTGGGTGTGTTCCAAATATTTTAACCCTTCAGACAAATTATTTCGCCTGAGATTTTGTTTGCAATTTTGATTAACTGACCACCAAAGCTGTTTACATCATCTGTGTCGCAGTGAAAATTAGTGAGACTAAAATGCCTGAGTCAGATACCAGTATAAATTACAGCATCTAGATCTGCCAGAAAGGCAGCTATTGTTCAACAGTTACTAGCAGGTGCAAACTTCAGATACATATAGGAAGATGAGCATCTTACTGTCGTTAGACTGCTAAACTCAAATATAAACCTGACAATCCACCACCATTATCTTGAACTGATTTTTCATCTCTTTGTGCCAAAGCCAGCTGTGCCCCTGTCAGCACAAAATATTTGTAGCAGAACATAGCAGGAAAAAAAAGCCAAAAACAAACAAAAAAATCCCCCAGTAGACTGAAACCAAGAGCATTTCTTGTCAATCAGCAGATTAAATATAAGAAGGCTGAATACGAGTATCCCAGTTAGAATACAGCTAAAACATCCAGGAAAATAGCTCCACTCTTCTGCAGAGCTCAGTGTGATATTTAATGACCATACTTAGTCAAGTACTCCATTTCAAATTTTATAGGAAAATCTGGACCTTCAAAATTATGCTGGGTCAGTGATTTATTACTTACAAGAACAAATGCAACTGGCTAAATCATCATTTCATGTACTACTTAATCTTACTTTGAACCTTTTTTCGTGCCTGTGCACTTTCTCTAGCAGTGAAAAAGTATCATACCAGGTGTTAAATAGTGACCATGCAGGTTCCTTTAGCTATTTTAAATTCTAGGGTTTACAAATTGCTGAGCTGCCCATTTTAGAGTCAGGGTCCTTATTTCTCATCACATAGGCACAATACTGGTAGATTGTGCTGTGTCAGCTTAAATATGGTGGATTTAAGGACATCTGAGGGTGAGTGAAAAAACTGCTGATGGGAATGATTAAGCTCTGACTGCTGTGTTTATGATTACTGTACTCTGCCATCAGTGAACTGTGGTGCCATAAATATAATGACACACAAAATGAGATTTTGTGGATATTTTTCTTACAACCTTTTCCATTCCAAAGCATCATTTGAAATTATGTTCATATTCAAAAAAATATTTCTAGATTTTCAGCATGATTCTGTAAGGCTATAAAAATAAAAAATGCTGCAGCATAGGTGTAGAACAGGATGGGTTGAGAACAATGAAAAAACTTATGTAGTAAGAAGGCAAAAAAAAGTTTCTGCATTTTCATTCTTTGCAGTTTTACTGTTGCCCATTATGAAAATAATCTGTACAAGCAAACACAGACTACTTAAGTGTAAGTTGTAACGTCTTAGCTTCTAAGACATAAAAAAAGGTCCAATTTTCATTGAATAGTCTCCCATCAACTCAAGGATTGAAAACAGAGAGTGAAAACAACGTACTCCAACCCATGTACAAGTAATGTCTTCCCAGTACAGGCATCAATCTTTCTCAGTCAGGATGTGATCTTGCATCTACCTCCACCCTGTGGAGCAGATCATCAGCCAGGGTAAATTAGCAGTACCAAAAGATTTTCCACAAAAATACTACTGCTGTCCCCTAGCCATACTCTCAAGATATTACCCTGAAATTGGTTACTATCTCAGCGTAGCCAGTGGTAGCAGAATTTTGGTCTAAGAACAGAGAAGACCAGGTGTTAATGATCTGCTCCGGGATACACTGAAGTCAAAGGATGTCTGTTGCCAAAGGTGACCATGGTTTCATTCCAGATATTTATGGTAAGTCAAGATATGCTGCAGGGCAGAGAAGATGGAGGCTGTTCATTCCCTTGTTCATTTGCAAATTAGCTTAATTTTTCCCTCTCAAAATTCTTAAAGAAACTTATCACGCCTGACAAAATAGAAGCCACAATCACTGCAAATCTTAGGTCCCTGCAACAAAAGATGTGTTAGTTGTATCTCTCAGAAGGTCACTGTATTTGCAAGACTGTTTAATGCAATGCAGTGAGTGCTGGTACACAGAATGGTGTACTTGTTCGTAAAGTAAGTGCACACAACTGTCCAGAAATCCTTGCCAACTTTATATATTGCCAAGAGAGATGCACTTCAACAGATCATCATTTATGTTAGCAGCTGGACAAATCAAAGCAGTATGACGCATGAACTGGCTTAAGGAAAAGCACCAACCTTTTACTCAGATTAACTGGAAATACCCCTTGTCACTTCATCCTAAAATGTTTCTAAATAGGTAATTAAAAATAATAAAAGGGCATTAACAAGCTGAAAAAGAGATAAATATCATTTATGTCACACCAAATATTGTGCTGAAAATTATTTCTTCTGGTTTTTTATGTTTTCATCTCTCCTTGAACTGGATGAAACCTGAGTCTTTCACCAAGCTCATTGAAGTTCAGTGCTGTTGCTCTCACACCTGGGCTAGCATTGGTAGGAAACAGGTCTTTTTCCTCTTTTTTCTGCACTTAATTGCAACTTTGCCACTTCAAAAGCTGAAAAATACTTGAGAAGATAGTTCAAACACAATCTGCAATGAGCTTATCACATGCATTTACTAAAATCTGAAAAAAATAATTATCCCAAACTAATACCAGCTCTTGGGGCCATATTCAGATGTAAATTACATCAGCATTAAGTAGAGTAAATAATTTGAAAATTATGGTACTACGCTAACGTTGCCAAGTGACAACTGGAAAGTGGTTTGTTACGTTCATACTCCATCCACGAGGAGAAACCAAGTGGCAAAAGTAGTCTGAGACGAAGATTTCCGAAGCTGCATATCACTGTGACATAAATAACATTTAATTTTATGCTGAATAAGATTTTAAATGACTGTTAAAGTTCCTTGTTTAAAAATACCTACTGAAAGCCACAGAATTATTATGGAAGAAACATTTCCCATCAACATCTGGGTGTTTTTAACTGGTCCATCTCTTTGGCTGTTCATTTACTGCAGTGAGCTCATCGCAAAATTGCCACATCTTATCAAAGTAATGTTAGCTCTGAACAAAAGAAACTACCGGATGCCACTGCCACTGTCAAAGTTCACATCTCGAGTGAATTTTGTTGCTATTCTACAACTCACAGCGTACAGGTAGTAGGAAATAATAACCAGAGCTGTGAAAAGCCACCACTGTGCAATCACTAACCTGTGGGAAATGCATCCTAAAACTGAGACTGTTTGTTATCAAACAGTTCACGAATCTTCTGAGTGAATCCGAGACCTATTTCTGAGGACTCTTTGTGCAATTTGTGTTTTCATTTCAAGTCTGCTTTCCTCAAAAGTTTGCTCTTTACAGTAGTTTTCAGTTAAGATGTTCTAACATTATTACTTTCTGAAATTGTAAGGAAAATACAGACTTTGAGAAGCTTTTTGAACAACAATTAAGAGAAGGTTCATAAATCCCTAGGACTTCTGCTGCTAATGTTCATTTCTTAATATTTGTCTTCAGAGGAAAATCTATTTACATGGAATGTAAAGATTTAAGTCCTTTAAACTTGAAAAAAAAAAAAGCATACAGGAACAGAATCATAGAATAATAGCATCATAAAATGGTTTGGGTTGGAAGGGACCTTAAAGATCATCTGGTTCCAACACCCCTGCCATCAGCAGGGACATGTTCCACTAGACCAGGTTGCTCAGAGCTCCATCCAACCTGGCCTTGAACACTGCCAGGGAGGGGGCAGCCACAGCTTCTCTGGGAAACCTGTTCCAGTGTTTCACCACCCTCATTGTGAAGAATTTCTTCCTTCTATCTAATCTGAATCTGCCCTCTTTTAGTTTAGAGCCGTTCCCCCTTGTCCTATCACTACACACCCTTGTGAAAAGCCCCTCTCCATCCTTCCTGTAGGCCTCCTTCAGGTACTGGAAGGCTGCTGTAAGGTCACCCTGGAGCCTTCTCTTCTCCAGGCTGAACAGCCCCAACTCCCTCAGCCTGTCCTCATAGGAGAGGTACTCCAGCCCTCTGATCATCTTCGTGGCCCTCCTCTGGACCCGCTCGAACACATCCATGTCCTTCCTATGGGGGCTCCAGAGCTGGACTCAGGACTCCAGGTGGGATCTCACGAGAGCAAAGGGGCAGAATCACCTCCCTTGACCTGCTGGCCACGCTTCTCTTGATGCAGCCCAGGATACAGCTGGCTTTCTGGGCTGCAAGCACACATTGCCGGCTCATGTTGAGCTTCTCATCCACCAGGTCCTTCTCCTCAGGGCTGTTCTTGAGGCACTCTCTGCCCAGCCTGTACTTGTGTTTGAGAATGCCCCGACCCATGTGCAGAACCTTGCACTTGGCCTTGTTGAACCTCATGCAGTTCATGCAGGCCCACCTCTCCAGCCTGTCAAGGTCCTTTTGAATGGCATCCCTTCCCTCTAGCGTGTCAACCACAGCACACAGCTTGGTGTCGTCAGCAGACTTGCTGAGGGTGCACTCAGTCCCACTGTCCATGCTGCCGACAAAGATATTGAACAGCACCGGCCCCAGTACCGACCCCTGAGGCACACCACTCGTCGCTGGTCTCCACTTGGACATCGAGCCATTGACTGCAACTCTTTGAGTGCATCCATCGAGCCAGTTCCTTATCCAACAAGTGGTGCATCTGTGAAATCCATGTCCTTCCAATTTAGAGACAAGGACATCACGCGGGACAGTGTCGAATGCCTTGCACAAAACAGAAAAGTGATCAAATTTGTGATGAATTAGGTCTATGTAGCAGAATATACAGCCTAGCAGGAAATACCATAGTAAAAATGATACCAACCCAATTTTTTAAGATATAACTTTGCTGCCAAAGACAGTATGAGATTCTATGCTTATTCAATATCAATGACTTCTGAAGCAAGCATACTACTTTCCTACTCAGAAATGCTGTGTCTAACTGGCACTCTAGATTCTTCCTAGATTCTGGATGGACTGTTCAATTTATGCTGGTTTTCTTCCGGACTCATCAATGGTAATGAAACTTTTCATGTGAAATTAAGTTATCAGAGGCACTTTTGTACTGCTTCAGTTTTGTTTTAGGAAACCAAGGGGATAAATCTTATATTTTCTTTAAAAAGTGCCCAAACTGCTACTTATTGTAATGGCACAAAATAGGATCCTCACAATCTCAAATTTGGGAAGGAAAGATAGAACCGAATGTGCAGCTCTATCTTTCGTATTTTTCTGGCTATAGAGAAAAAGAAATGTAGCAAAATGTTATTTTTGTCGATAAACCAAGTAGAAATGATTCAAAATGCAAACACAGGAATCAGGCCTATGACTAAGGCAACATTTTTAAACTCAGAGAAAGATAGTATTTTAATTGAAGCTTTGTTACCTTATTGCTATTTGTCATCTGCACCAGATGCAACATTTTCCTGGGGACTGGTCCAAAAAACATGGGAGTGAAACCCCCCTGAGAACAAACCTTATCATCATTATCTTTTACACACCTCACTAAATTCTGCCAGGAGAACAAGACACATCCCTTTGACCTTAAATACATAGGGTTCTAAATATTATTTTACGATGAGGGAAGGATGAACGAGAAAGAATATCATATATCATATTGACATATCAACATGGGGTAGTTATATCACCCAATTTCAGTGTTCACTTTATATACCTGTACTAGGAGCTTAGAAGGAGATTCACATAAGGTAACATAGTCTGGTGAGGCTCGTTTCCTTGGCTTCCCTTGCTAATCCATAGAGAGACAACAGCTTTTCAAAAGAGGAGTCTAGTTTAACACTAGTGATTTGAGAGGGAAGTTTTGTGAAATTCCCTCATCTCCTCAGACTCCTGAGTCCCCTGTATATTCAATAGAGAAATATAGATTTTTGAAGCTGCAGCTAAAGGGCCTTTCATTAGCAGTCATGTTCTCTCCTTCTGCTGATACCAGATAAGGGTGAGACTCAGAAACCCCCTGGCCCTCCCTAACCCTATTGTTCGCTCCTCTGTTTCCACAAGGCTGCTGTGCAAGTGACCTGGAAGCAACTTGCAGCACACTATGCCCAAGTCGCCAGTGGGGGTGGCTCAGGACCTCAGACCCCAGCCTGAACCATATCAATGCTCACAATCCTTCTGGTCACAACGCCGAATGAAGACAATTTGAGAATATTAGTAGAGCTGAATCCTGCTAAGACCTCTTTGCAATGGCAAATTTCTTCCTAGTCTGCTATTTTGCTTTTCTACATAGCTGTTGTTATAGATTAATCCAAAAAAAGCCTCTTTCAAGAAGAGTTCTTACTGGGCTTTCACTGGAGGACTTATTTTATCCAGTACTAAAAGATGAAGTATTTGCATATACAAATAAAATTTAGCTTCAAAGACTGTTTCTTTTGTATTTCATTACTGTACCTAAAGGACTGTACACTTTTTTTTGTGAAAATATAGGCATAAGTATTTTGGTATATCACATTACTTTAAAGGATTCCTGTGGTTTAATATATCTTTGGCACCTAAACCTTTTAAATAACATAAAAGTAATTGACCTGACATGACATACAACACTTGGATTACCAGATTTGGCCAGAGAAAGAATTGTGAATGAGTATAAGAATTTGGTAGCATTTTTTGTCCTCTGGATAATGTTGTGGAAAGATTATGTCCTTATGAAAGACATAGAGTTCTTTATTAACATTTTTGCTCTCACTGTTCATAGGTGGGATCATTATTTAAATCCTGAATGCTAGAGATATGAAAAAAACCCTGTGCCATACCCTAGGTTATAAGAAAGCCTACAACACAGAGCTCAGATGGCAAATTCTACCTTATTTCTTGTTCTTGAGATTACTTTGGAGAACTGTGTCCAAAGAGCACTGGGATGTTTTGGCCATCTGGTGGCAATCTTATGGAATTATAGGCTAAGGAGAGGAAAGCAGGAAACACAATGGGCCCAAATGTTTTACTGTTTAATTCACCAACGTTCCTGAGAAATCCCTGCTTTAAAAAGAAAAAATAACAACAAAAAACATCAATTCTGTTGAAAACTGCAGACTAGCGCTGTCTGGAAAGATAATTTCAGTCAAGATTGTCATCTCCTGCCAAACAAGAAAAGCAACTGAAAATATTTGGAGTATATTTCTGGGTCTTCAAAGGTAGAGTTTTGGTTTTGATCTGTATTTATATGAACTGGACTTGTGAATGAAGAAGATAAAGGAATTAGATCTCTAGTCTAAGATTGTCTCAAGGACTGACTGATTTCCAGACATCTAGCTAAGGGATCATGCAACATTTCCTCTCCACTTATAATTTTCTGCTCTCTCTCCTAAAATGTTCATTCTTTTTTTTAAAAAAGTAAGGAAAAAGGAAGTGGTAATATTTTGAGTTTTATTTGGAAGTTTGGTAATAAGATCCACTCTAGGGTGTCCTAGGCTTAAGTATGTTTGGTTTGGCTCCATACTGGCAGGGGCACAGGTATTTTTGTCATGCACTGCACTAGCCACTCCAGAAACAGTATTAAACTGTTTCCTTAGAGTTCAGGGTAACTGTCACTGTATGATGTGACCCACTGAGGTATTTGGCAGCACCTAGAGAATTAACCTAGGACCTGCCACCAGACCTGATGTCTAAGTCAATCTGTACCAAGGCTCCTTGCAGAGCTCTAAGAAATGCTTGACTTCATAAAATAAAGCCAAGAAATTTTCTTCTTTGCTTCAGTGCATGTCATTTCTTTCTTTTTTTCATTCTGGGCCCTTCTGCTACCACCTGTCACATCAGACTTTGAGCTCATATACAGGCAGAGCATATATACTATGTGTCAGAGTCTTCCAAAATGAAAGAAAAGCTGTAGATATTTGCATGGTTACACCTTCATTTATTTATTAATGCTCTAATGACCAACTGTAGGATGGGATTTTATAAATTGCCCCTTACTGAAACTCTCTCTTTAGTGGAATTTAACTCCTCTCTACTACTCCTCTGCACTGTGGGCCAGTCTGAATAATTCTGCCAACTCATGTGCCATATTTAGTATGCAGCCTATCCCAAATCTGAGCATCATGCTTGCTTCCTGGAATAAGGTTTTCTGCCTGCTGACTGGCAGCGTTACGGACTGGAGCCAGTGGGGAAATAGTGTGTCACTCCACTTAGCGTGGCCCTAGCCTGGGCACATTTTCTTCCTCCAATTTAACAGAAGACCAACAGGAACAACTATCCTACCTTCCTTCTAAAATTCCATACATGTCCTGTGCTTACCTGCACTGCTGTCCTCTGTGAAGCAAACTTATCTCACACTCACAACATGAGGATGCACAGGATGTTCCCCAATGCTGAATTTCCATCTGGTAGATTCTCATTCTTCTCTTAGAGCTCTCAAAGTGTGCTTTTAAGAAAGAAGGTGATCTCTCTTTGGAGTACGTCTTCATCAGTTAGCACAGCATGGGAGAGATTTAGAAGTTGACAGAAAATTTGATCCAGCAGCATGCTCTGTACTCTTAGCTCCCAGGGGCTCTGTTGGATCAGGTTTTTTGAACAGTAGCTCAGAAGTCAAACTCAAAAGGAATTTAATGTTTAGTTCTCCTAGACACCTTTGAAACTCCTAGTCTTAAAGCCAGACTAGATACTAAAAATATATATAGTTTTTAAAAAGTTTGAGAGCAGCTGTTTGAACAAGCTGTAGTCAACAAGCCTGTTACAACTCATTGAACTGCATCTTAAACTTAACTCTGTAAGATGTCTTTCACCCTTCATGCTTTTCTCTCTACAAATCTTCTCTGCTGCTTCAAAATGAGAACACACATTGGGTATTTTCTCTGTAACATCTGGCTGTCCGTCAGAGTGAGAGCAACTTTAGGTGTAAATCACAAGAGCACTTGTTCCAATCTAAATATTTGTTTTGACCTGGGTCTTAGACTATTCCCTCATATATCAGCTGTTCCCATGCAGAGCAGCACAAGAACATCTGTTTAAAAACAATCTGTTTATTTTATTACATTGCCCAGAGTTGTGCTTGTGAAAGAACACAACAATACTGGGAAAGGGAGAAACGTTATTTCTTTGAGTTCACATATATGGCTTCTTAGTTTGAAGAATCGGCTCACACTGCCATTTTCTTGATGTGTTGTTTCAAAGAAAAGCAAAGCAAACGAAAGAGAATCTAAGGATGACAACATGCCATTTCTCAAGATTACCAGGCCCAGGAAAAATGTGCAGCTAACTAAACACTCTATTTAATGAACTACTTTCACATTTTGCAATTATTTTTGTATGATGAAGCAGGTTGGTTATATTTCCTTTTCTTTTTTTTTTTTTTTTTAAGCAGCAACATTTAGATTTTATTGACATAACTAAATAAAATTCTACTTAAGATATATGTTAAAAAATATTGGCTTCAGTGTTCTATTTATTGCTGATACATTCACAGTTAAATAACTGATAAACTATAGGAGTAATCAGTGCTGAGATGTTACCAATACAATTCTGTAACTAATTATTGCTGCTCTGTAGAAAAATATTTAAGATATGTATGAATCTTCTTATGTGACAATTTCAAAATGCTTTCTTTATTAAGTCGTACAGTAGTCCTGAGAGTTAATCAAGTAAATCTCTTTTCACCTTGCAGGAAAGGGAATTAAATAATAGGTAAGTTACTACCTACATACCGGACAAATAGTGCCCCCTATCTGGGAGACTGTTCATACCTCAGTTACACAGAAGACAACCTGGCCTGTTGTCTGAGAGCAAAGGAGACCTCAACAGTAACAGCTCAGGTTGTTTTCTGTGGCCAGGATTTAGATCTCTGCCTTCTTGGTCAAAAGAAACATTGCATCAAACCAAGTATCAACCATTGCATGAGTTTATAAAGTGTTTCCAAAAGGCTCAGGCTGAGTCAATAAAGCAGGGAATGTTAGACAGTTTTGCTGTTTCTCCAGTGTCGACAGTGATAAATATAGATTACAGAAATACGCTGGCTGTAACAGAGCCTAATTTTATTTTCAGGAAATGCTTTGGAAGAAAATTAATTCCCTTACAATGTAAGACCAAACGTCTTGTTTTCTGTAGACATTTATTTGCTATTCCACTCATGTTCTTACTTCTTCACAGTGCAATTGGTATTACTCTGTCCATAGCAGTTAGCGTAGCTGCGCTTTCAGACCAGAGGTCCTCAAGCCATGGTACACTTGTCACGAAGGAGGCACACATTTCAAATCCCTAGGCATGCAGCAGCAGTAAGTGTCTTTACTTCTGCTTGAGGTCTCAAATGCGATGCATTGCTTATACTTGCTGCTGTGTGTGCTAGTGACTCTTCCTGCTCTCCAGGGCCTGCAGGAAGGTGGCCATTGCCAGACTTTCGCTTTTGGCTGAGGACTAGTGAAGAGGGCCATCCGGGAGTGACTAAGGGAACAAGAGGTAGGGCGTTAGCGGATTGGCCATCGAATAGACTCAGGGTCTCCTGGTTTGGAAAGGAGAAAGAAATAGGAGCTGTGAGTGGGAATAAGGTCATGGAGCTGAATTCTTCTCACATGCAGGTCACTTAAATGCATTTTTTAATGGTCTTGTGTTAATAAGTTCTCTGCAATGGGAAAAAATAGCAACAGATGGATGTTCAAGGACTCAGAAATACTAGATCACTTTGTTAATATGCTAAAAAACCATGAATGCTGTATCAGTCCAAAACAAACTATTTTTATTGAAAAAGTATTTTCAGAACATGTCTTTTGGTTAAAGTTTATAAAAATACACATCACCCCCCCTTTGTGGAAGAAATGTTTTTCAAGAAGGAATCCTCCCTAAAGAAACAAGGATTATTTGATACAGTTCCTGCAACTCAGGGCATATGTTAAATGCCTGGTTTTTGGGTGGGGAGTTAAACGGATTCTTTTGGAAGACACCTGCAAAGTCAGCCCAAAAGCACAAAGCATGACTTGAGATTTTTTACTGGTACTGCACAGACTGCTGGTGAGGCCACTAGGTGCTGTGCTTAATCCTGGTTTAGTTGGAGCTGGACAGTGTCTATAAATGTAATATATCCACATATGCACACTCTACCTACCTACCTAGGTTTTTTTCCTTTTATTTTTTGGTGAAACATTGCAGTGAGGTAGCATAGGGATCAAGTACTTTCTGTCCCATCAGTGTATATCTTCTGATGGTTCATGATTACTCAAGATGTTTGAATGTTTTGGCTGCATTAAAAGAAGAAGCTAGTGAGACTGCACCTGCAGTACTGCAACCAGCTCTGAGGCTCCCAGCATAAGAAAGACATGGACCTGTTGGAGTGGGTCCAGAGGAGGGCCACAAAGATGATCAGGGGGCTGGAGCCCTGTGAGGAGAGGCTGAGAGAGTTGAGGTTGTTCAGCCTAGAGAAGAGAAGGCTCCAGGGTGACCTTACTGCAGAATTCCAGTACTTAAAGGGGACCTGTAAGAAAGATGGGGAGGGACACTTTGTCAGGGAGTGTAGTGATTGGGTGAGGGGTAACAGTTTTAAACTGAAAGAGGGTAGAATTAAATTAGCTATTAGGAAGAAATACATTACTGTGGGGATGATGAGGCACTGGGACAGGTTGCCCAGAGAAGCTGTGGATGCCCCCTCCCTGGAAGTGTTCAAGGCCAGGTTGGATGGGGCTTTGAGCAGCCTGGTCTAGTGGAAGGTGTCCCTGCCCATGGCAGGGATGGGTGGAACTAGATGACCTCTAAGGTCCCTTCCAACCCAAACTATTCTACGATTCTATGTTTCTAAGATTCTATGATTCTGTGACTGTTCAGTCATTTCCTTGGAACCACAAAGTCATTAGGAAAAAGCTGCTCATCCTGCCTTTTAGTCCTGGAAAGCCAGATGAGTGGCTGTATGGCAAAGAACAAAGTATTTTCACTGGTTTTAGGATAGGCAGTCCAAAGAAATAAAAAAGTTAACACTTACAATAGTTGAAATTGTCTGATTTGTAAAGAAGTAAGTGTATGTTTTCTACATAGGAAACTTGGCCTGATCAGTAGTATGGAGGAACAAAAAGAAATAAACATTTTACACATACATTCAAGCAATTTGGGTAACAAAATGAAGGGAGCAGAATTATGGAATGGGATTGGAAAGGGACTAACAGAAACACAGCAGTCATACATGGAGAATAGCTAAGTCATCCAGAAACGATAAAAATAAAGAGAAAAGAGGTTGAAGCATCACTGGGATTTACCGATTAAAAAAAAAAAAAAAAAAAAAAAAAAAAAAAAA
>Ga0065711_1035018_pt1 | contig 22923 bp, 16 predicted proteins | sample Hoacrofraction12_FD_59098 | JGI IMG/M metagenome (GOLD analysis project Ga0065711, IMG submission 59098) | Hoatzin crop microbial communities from Cojedes, Venezuela - Epithelial fraction 12 v2 (version 2) | ecosystem: Host-associated > Birds > Digestive system > Esophagus > Crop | place... | reverse complement strand
AGAAGAACACAGCAAGGATACTCTTCCCCCCCCCCCAGTTATTGTTTCTTGATTTCTTTTTTCACAGTTTGAGAAACTGAAGCAGGACCTGATTGATTTGAAACAGCAAGCGCAAGAAGAGAAGCAGCAGCTGGTGAATGAACTTTTCTCTTTGTCCTCGGAACAGTGGGATCTTCTGAGCAGGCTGAAAAGTAGTTCTGATTTTACTATGAGGAACAAGCTAGGTCAGTTAACTGTTACAGGTTTTGATGCAAAAATATTGCATGAAGAAATGACTTGAAAAAAACCAATGGTGCTGTGGGACTTATCCCATGACTTTGTAGTATTATTTCAGATAGTAGCAGGAATATTTTATAGCATCTGAAATAGTATTAGGAACCAGCTGAGTAACGGTGAGGCCAGAGGCACAGCAAAAACATGTTTCATTTTTACTGAGATAATCAATAGCTACTATGAATTCTTTTATAGTTCTCCTCCATCCATTACTGTTGAACCAAGATTTCTTAAAAAGAGCTGAGAAAATTGTTATGTGTTAGTCTGGCTTCAGTAAGAAACACAGAACTGTGCTCATCTTCACTTTCAGACAGTTAAATCCCATCAAGGAGACTCCACAAGGAGCTTGCTCTCATCCTCAAATTATAAGGAGCAAGAAAGGCTATAGATGATAGATGTGGTGGGTTGCCCTTGGCTGAACTCCAGGTGACCACCAAGCCACTCTATCACTCCCCCTCCTCAGCTGGACCAGGGGAGAAAAGTACAATGAAACACTTGTGGGTCGAGATGAAGACGGGGAGATCACTTGCCAATTACTGTCATGGGCAAAACAGACTTTAATTTATTACCAATCAAATCACAGCAGGATAATGAGAAATAAAACCAAATCTTAAAACACCTGCCCCCACCCCTCCCTGCTTCCCGGGCTTAACTTTACTCCAAATTGCTCTGCCTCTTCCCCCTGAGCAGTGCAGGGGGACGGGGAATGGGGATTACGGTCAGTTCACTACACGTTGTCTCTGCCGCTTCCTCCTCCTCACACTCTTCTGCTCGAGCGTGGGGTCCCTCCCATGGGAGACAGTCCTCCATGAACTTCTCTAACAGGAGTCCTTCCCACAGACTGCTGTTCTTCACAGACTGCTCCAGTATGGGTCGCCCTGGGGTCACAGGTTCTACCCGCAAAGCTGCTCCAGCGTGGGCTCCTCTCTCCACAGGTCTGCAGGTCCTGGCAGGAGCCTGTTCCAGCACGGGCTCCCCACGGGGTCACAGCCTCCTTGGGGCATCCACCTGCTCTGGCGTGGGGTCCCTTCCATGGGCTACAGGTGGATCTCTGCTCCACCGTGGACCTCCATGGACTGCAGGGGCACAGCCTGCCTCACCATGGTCTTCTCCATAGGATGTAGGGGATCCTCTGCTCCAGTGCCTGGAGCACCTCCTCCCCCGCTTTCTGCACTGAGCTTGGTGTCTGCAGAGTTGTTTCTCCCACATAGTCTCACTCTGCTCTTCCCACTGCAGGTGCGCAGGAGTTTTTTTCCTCTTCTTCAATATGTTATCACAGAGGTGCTACCATCGTCGCTGATGGGCTCGGCCTTGGCCAGCAGCTGGTCCGTCCTGGAGCTGGCTGGCACTGGGTCCATCAGACATAAGGGAAGCTTCCAGTAGCTTCTCACAGAAGCCACCCCTATAGCCCCCCCACTACCAAAACCTTGCCACGTAAACCCAGTACAATGATATTAGGGATGTTGGTTGAAACTTACTGTTCATTTCTAGACTTGTTGTTTCACTGGCTGGTAGCTTCTGCTGGGTTTGCAGCATTTCTTCTAATGATGAGTTCCTCGTGATTTTTAAAACACTGCAGCTTGGTATAATTTCAGACATTCAGTTCTGTGTGCTGTGTGTTTTATGTTAGAATATTTGATGATTGTTTTTTCTCATTTTGCTTTCTTCTTATTGAGAATTTCTGGTTTGCAGGCAGATTGTTATGCCCAACAAATAAAAGAAGTGGAAGAGAAATTTCAAAAAAAAGTTGGAGAAATTGGCCAAATTCAATTAAAGCTGAAATTAATAAAGGATTTCCACAGGGAGAAAGCAGCTATGGAGAAAGAGCTGGAAGATATAAGCTTGTCTTAAATACGCATTTGCAATATTTATTTAAAAAGCAACTTTTCTGTCTGCATGGCAGCATAGAGTTTGGGAGTGGAGAAGAACAGACACAGCCGATCGGAATTGTTTTCTTCACAGTTCGCGGAGAGTGAGGAAAAGCACTAGGCTGATAAAATGCAAATTCTGTAACCAGAACTCACTTCTGTAATGGTGCTGTGGGGTTAGCTTTGATTTTTTACACAGTAACAGGGAATCATACAAACATGTATGTGGATGGACTAGAGCATCTAGTGTACACTTTAAAGATCTGTATGGAGGAACTAGCAATGAACTGTAAGGATTATGAGTCTGACTGATTTCTCACTAGTTAGCTCAGTTAGGATGTGAATACTTGTATCATCTTTTCAACCACAGAAGCCATTTAGAATAGAAAACTAGGGACTGTCTTTCACTAAGCACTTACCCATCACATGACCTAATCAGAGATACTTTGAAGCTATGATACAAATATTGAATAGTAGTATTGCTTGAAAAACATTTCAGCCTGAAATAAAAAAATTATCCGAGCTGACTGGTGACGTGAAAAAAGTGCCTTGAGCAATTCAAGTGCCTTGCTGACTCAGCTCTACTGGAATTTTTTTGCAAGAAGGGTCTTAGAACTAACACCAAATGCTTTCCGTGGTGTATTAGGGATGAAAAAAATACTTGATCTGTAGAGGCTGAAATAAGGAAAACATTATGAGGTGAAGGACACTGGTTAAGCAATCATGTACCATTAGGGACGCAAGTAAGGAAGTTAATTCACCTGGATGGAGCCAAAGAGGAAACACAGCTGTCTTGCAACTAGGCAGATCGCCAAGGTAACTGCATTTGTCCTCCAGACTCGGTTTGAAGGTCAAAGTTGAGCTGATGAAGAGTATGATGAGGAAGGCAAGACCCCGTAAGAGTGATGAGAGCCCCTCCAGAGGAGGAGCGTGCTTGCGCACCTCCTCTGAGGTTATGGACCATGCGAGGGTGGAGTTGCTCCTGCCTCCTGGCACGTACTGGCCCTGCGTGGCAGGATGCACAATGCTATAAAAGATGGAGAGAACAAAGAGGGAGTGAGACATCCACCACACCGAGACCAGCGTTGTCTCCGCGGGGACCCCCGCTTAAGAGATCGTGCCTGCCACTCTACCTCAGTCCCGACTCCATGCGGGCTCTGTCACCTGAGGTCATGATTACATTGGCAAGTACAGCATTGTGAATATGATTGGGGGGTTTGGGGGGTTTTTTTTTGGTATCGCTTTTTCCTTGGGAGCAATAAAGAAATTGTGTTTTGATTTATCTGTTGTGTCTGTGTCTTTACCACATCCCGAACCTTACTACAACAACACGTGGAGAGAAATGATTGGTCAACAGCATTTAGATTATTAGTATATAGCTGCTTTTAAGCTAAGATATTCAATGCGAGTTAGCAGGCATGTTTCAAAGAACGCTTGGGGCATTGGACTTTCAATGATCTTGATTGTTGAATGAATAGACAAAGTAAAGTGGATTTCTAAAACTGAGCATTAAACAGTGACAGGGTGTGTGTGAATGACTGTCAGTGTTGTGAAAATATGGGCATTAGGTGAACTCTGAAGGGGAAGCACAGCAATAATACAAGTCAGAATGTTAAATTAATTTTATAGATTGTGTAAAAAAATTGATGAAGACTGCGGGTAGTGCCAGGAGAGACTATCAAATTCCTTCTTGACGAGTACATCCACATTTATGTGGCTGAAATAAAACACCACTATTAAAGAAATTTTATTTTTTATCATAGTTAAAAGAGAGTGTGGAGATATCAAACAGGAGACATCAGGAAGTGGTTTGAGATTGGAGAGGAGGTTTCTTGAAGCAAAGGTAAAGACTGGCACGCAGTTAAACAAAGGTTTATTAGAACAAAATTATTTCTCCCACTGACTACTCTGGTTTATAGACTTCACAGTTTTTCACTGAGTACTTTACAATTTGCCATGTCAATACAAGTGTGATGAATGCATTGGAGTTTAGGTGTAGCTTTCCAAGGAAAAACATGGGATGTCAGGATCCCAGAGAGGCCGTATTCTCCACTTCCATAAGGAGCTTCAGTGCTCTGGGGGGGTTCATTCTTTCTGTAGCAAGAAGGTGGGTGAGCTGAAAACTGTGGGTGTGATTTGAGAATTTATACTGTTTCAGATTTTAGCTTTGGTGCCACAGGTCTCATGCAAAATTTAAACAGGCTTTTCTCCCTTTCAGAAAGGACTGGAAGAAGATGCTGAGAAAAAGCAAATAATGATGGCAGAGACCACCCAGGATGAGGCTATTCTGTAAGACACACTTGCTTTTCCTGTTTTCTACTTTACAAAACCATTTTAGCCCTGTTCTAAATAACAATTTGTGCATGTTACCACATGGGCTTTGAAGGGCAAAATCAGTGTGACCTAGGTTGTTTTTCTGTTTCAAATGTCAAGATGATGTCAGCACTTACATTTAAACTGTAAGACTCATGCCGGTTCCAGGGGAGAACTGGAGGTAATATTATCACAGTGGTACTGCTGTTTTCTTCATTCTCCCAGTCCAGATGTAGGACTAGAAGCAAAGCTATGAAAACTTGGTATAGACCTGTGAGAATTCTACAGCTTAGCTCTGAAATTAGGACACTGAAATATTGATATTAATAAAAAAAAAAGCAGGAAATGTTGTGATTAAAGCTCTGGGGTTTTGTTTTCCTCTCTTCAGGCAGCTGAACAGCACTGGGAGAGAGGTGTTTAAGAAGAATATTTGTCTTCATGGTGCATTTGCTTACCAGATGAAAGCGACAATAGAATTGCAGAAAATTGTACAGAAGTTAGAAGAGGACAAAGCTTTGCTATTACAGGAGAAGGTTTCTGCTCTGGTTTTAATTCTGTTTTGTTCTCCTCCAGGAAGGGGTACATCTGGATACAGATGTAAATTTACCGAGACTGACCTCTCCCTGGTTAGATGCCTTCACAGTTACTGAATTCAGAGTTGTTTGAAGAAGAGCTCATATTTTATCTTAATGATGGAGGAGAAAGAATGAAGGGTTTCCTACACTAGCCAGCTAAGAACAGGTCTCTCTGTTATGTATATTACATACCAAGCCTTCTTTATCTGGCTTCTCTTGTAAACAAAAACCCGATCACAGAGAAGTATTCACTCTCCAATGTGAAGGTGCCAGCATGTTTACTACATTGTCAGTGTTGGGAGAAAAAAAAAAAACACCTCCAGATTTGGTGCAAATTATATAAAAGCACAAATAATTTCTTCTTATCTTTTAGGAAACCAATGAGGGTTTGATCCAAAAAAAGATCCTACAGATCAATCGCCAGAAAGCACAGATTAGAGACCTGCACCGTAAAGTGGAAAAGCTGGAGACGGCCTTATGTCGAATGAACAGAGAATCTGTGAGAGAGGCTCAGAAAACACAGCATCAGGCACTGACAGAAAACCAGACAAACATGCTGGAGATTAAGAAACTGCAGCAGCTACTAGAAATGAAGGATCGGGAGATGAACCGAGTAAGGAAACTAGCCCAGAATATCTTAAATGAGAGGACTGAGGTGGAAAGGTTCTTCCTAGATGCTCTGGAACATGTGAAGCAGGAGATCATATCCAGTAGAAAGCACTACATGAAAAAAGCCCAAACTGCCTATTACAGAAAAATGATGGAGTCATGTGCAGGGAAGGGAGAATTCCCCAAAATCAAAACATTCAAAAGCAACATAAATAGCACAAATAGTGTGTACAGAGACCTAGAGGAAGCAGAGAAATGCTACTGATATTGAAACATCAAAAACTGGTGTTTATCTTCCTAGCACACCTGAAAAAAACCCTTTGCATGATAATATTGTCTGGATTTGGATGCTTGTGGAGGCTTCTGTAGTGAGAATAACTATGAGGTGTACTATCCTAGCAATGCGTAATGACTTTGTAGGCATTTAATTTCAACTAGGCTATAAGGTTTTGGTCATTATTTCTATGGATTAAATTAAAAGATAAGCTTGAAAGAGTTCTTTGAATATTCTGCCATGTGCTGTGGCATTTGATACAGAACTTCCAGTATAGATGTGCTTCTGCAGTTTCCTTTTAATAATTATTGTTGTTTCTCTAATCTTTTTGTTTTATAGGCGTTGCTCTTCTACTTTTTACTCACTCCAGTGAGCTAACACATTGAAGTCTAAAAATTACAATTAAGATGCTAACAGCTCTTTACTATATTGCTGATTATTTTAACAGAAACATCCAGTAGATGGCAAATCCAGTCTTCTTTCAACTGTTCATCCATATGGCAGAAGCCCCTGCTTTACAATGTGCTTTCAAAGCCTGTTTTCCTCAAGCTTCACAGTAATCTAAAATTTGAGCCATTACAAGAAATAGACACTGACATATCAAAACCAAGATCTCACACAGTACAGTACTGATTGACAGAATTACATTTTATAATGAATAAAACAAAATCTCAGATTTATAAGTGTGAGTATTTCAGGATTTTTATTAGAATGCGGCTTAGTTTAAATTAGGGCTATGTATGCCACAGTGGCCAGGATCACAGGTCTCCAACCTCCTGCTAGAAATTTGTGCCTACAAACTGCAGCAGTGTCCAGGCACTTGGATTTTAAGGCACAGAGTTAAGGCCCCCCGTAGCTGAAGCTTGCATACCTCTTTGATGAGGGATCAAAATTACCCTACTCCCAAATAAAATGTTTGCTTAGTATGCATTGGCTATTGAATAACTTAGCAACACACAATCAGTCAGAACGCTTTGTTCAGTTCAGGTTATCTTATCTCAAAAATGATACAGCAGAAACACTTCATGAAAACTCAGAGGTGAAAGTAGTAACAGAGATTTAAGGAAGGTGCTCCTCGGAGCAAGAGAAGGAGGAGGTTGGAGCCAAGAATGAAAATATTGGTTATACATATTGACCCTTTTATGTGTGAACAGAAGAAGCAAGGAAATACTTGAAACTAATGCACATTGGTACTAACGCTTCCCCTTCCAGTATTTGTAACCACTACAAACAGAACAGAAATCATTGGATTTGTTCTACTTGTTTTAGAGAGGTATAGATTTAGAAGTTGACAAGACAGCACTGTGTGCTCAGCTTTATTTTTTTAATGTACATGCTATGAATAGCTGAACAAGAACAATGCAGAGCTAGAACTGAAAACCTGTTTTAAACACACAGAATCCATGAGAGATATGCCTTTGTGATTTTCTTCTAATACACTGATCTTTTCTGTGTTTTTTAGGGAAAAAATCCAGTCTGAAAAAGTGGATATCAGTCACTTGACATGGGAGCAAAAAGAACGTGTTCTGAGATTGCTTTTTGCCAAAATGAATTGCGCAAATCCATGGTAATCTTGTTTCTTCAGTAGGTGAATGCTGAGCTTTCCCTGTTACAGCAGCTGGGCTGATAACTCCAGGCTAGGGGGTTCCAGGAAACTCTGAATCTAGCATAAGAATCTAGCTAGCTGTGTGGCTTGGTGTGAGATACTTTAACCTTTTGAAAAAGGTGATTTAACCTTCTAAAAAAGTTGATATACTATATACTAATTTTGGACATGCACCAGACTATACTGTTAGATCTTTGTGTGTAGTATCAGAAGAAGAGATAGTAGAAGTAAATTTTGGTAGTGCTGAGGAAGACAGAGAATTAACGTTGCTCAGCGCAGTGGGATTAATTTTGTTCAGTCATTAAGGAATCCTTATCTGTCTTTACCAAACAAGTAGATAACGTGTATTGTGACAGTAGCACTCCCCACATATATTTCCTTTTAGTGGAGTACCATAAAGCAATCTGCCCAGTATTAAAAAGTACAACTATCCACAACCAGATTATTAAAAGTGTACTTACCCTATGGCTCATTGCTGTCTGCGTAAGAAACTTGGGAGCGTGACTTTAGAGATACCTAAAATATAGCTTACACGGGAAATTCAGAATTCAAACAGCATTAAATATATTGTAAGCTGTGAACTGGGGCATAAGAGGGCCCAAAGAGAAATCTAAAATGCACAGTGAACTGAACTCATGTTTGATTCATAGTGCTGATTTCAGATAATGGACTGCCACAGCTCAGGTGCCCTGGCATTCCTTGTTTGCTGTTTGTTTTAGAAATGGAGTTTGGTGTGGGATTAGAAACCTGGCTGAGCATAAATCACCATTAGATGAGGGTTACTTTGCTCTTGTTTCTTCCTCACAGGAAACACAGCAGGGTGTTGGCTACTTCAGTTCCTGCTCCTGACGATACTAAAGAAGAAAGCAAACTTGGGTAAGATGCTAAATTATGCTAACTATCTAACATCTCCTCAGGCCTGATTATATATAAATGGGTGCAATTGTCTCTCTGTCATCCCTCCCACCTTAGCATGCATTGGTTTGTCTGAAGATCTATATTAGCCTGTCTATACACAAATAAATGTATGTGTGACGAGAGGAGAATTGTTTATTTATTTTGAAATTTCTGGTCTGTTAATCTTTTAGCAGCAGGCATTTAGACTCGGCTTTCATGAAAAAAAAATTGATCTCATGCCCCCTTAAAGCCTCCTCGTATTGAAAATCAGCTTAATTATTTTTGGAGGATTCTCTTGTGAAAGACCATGATCATAGAAGGAGTTGCACTTTCAGTTAGTGCAGCAAGTTTTAATTAAAAGGGAAAGTCTATTAAGCTGGTGTCGCATTCAGTATAGAACCACTAGAGAGAAAGGACCAGGATGAAGATTCATGTGCCTGATTTTCAGATACAACCATATAGCTAATTATAATACTCCAAGGCAAGCAATATCAATTTACCCTGGAGGAATAAGTAGGGAGGGATTCTGGCATCCCATCGTGGAGTGTCGTGTCAGTCCTGAGGCAGTCACGCACACAGAACTTTAAATGTAATATTCATGCATTGAATGACCAGATGAAGTTCATAAGCAGGAACCCTGGAGGAATTTCTATAGAAAGACAAGAGCCACCTCCTCTGGAGAGGCAGCCTGCCATTTCCAGACATGGGAGCAGAAGTGAGTTGTAGCCTTTTTTTCACATAGACAGGGAAAACAAGCAGAAGTGGAAGTCACAGGGCCCAATTCTCAAAGGTGGTTAAACTATTTTAACATGATTTTTGGACTTAAGAGTATCAAATAGCTTTGAAACTCTAGACTGCAGTGCCTTCTAGGCAAGAAATGATTTTTAATAGGAGACAAAGGGTGGACGAAAGAACTGTATTTTAAAAGAATCTAAAGAGATGTATTATGAGATACTTTATACTTAGGTTATACTTTTGTGTAATATAGAAGATAAATTCTTTAGATTATTTTTTATAGCGAATGTTGAAATGAAAAGGAGAATAAACAAGTGGATGGAAAGTAGTAACAGCAGTTGAGATGAGACAGGAGCATCTGCCGCTTGATCTAAAAAAACATTTCATTAGCTAAAAAACACAGACACAAGATTTGTATTTCTAGTACAATTATTTAAAACCATCTGTTTAAAAAATGCTATTGGAAATGCAGATAATCAGAAAAGATTTTTGCATACAAAAGATTACACAAGTCTCTAGAACGGGTCTGGAGAAAGTGCAGGGATACTCCTGCAGTTCTTCAGGGAGCAAGTAGGCTTGGTAATAAAGACTGCTTTTACTACAAGAGAAACTGGATTTCAGAATTTTGAAATGAAAGATATAATGAGTTTTAATAGGTCAACAGACTAGTCAGAATAGCAATACTGATTAGAAAGAAAATTAAGGTGTTTTGAAAGTGAAGGACTGTAGACAATCTTCGAGGCTGTTAACTAGTATTCCTTTCCCAGGTGCATGCGTGAATGCCAATGTCTTAATGGTGATTTACCTAGAATATTTTACCTTTGCAGCACAGAAAATACTCCCAACCTAATATTCATTACACAGCAGGCCAAATTATCAGATTCATCATCGTCTGCAGTAATCCTTCCACATATTCAGATGTAAACACCACAGACAGAGTAAGGCAGCTGTTCCCTTTGAATGAACAACAGCCACAGCAATTACAGACTCATCTGCCCATTTCATTTCAGAAGCTATCTTGTGAGAAAAGCTGTGAATTCTAAATCCCCTGCCTGTCACACCGCTGCTTTGACTACACGTTTGAATTCCATCTGAAATAATTTTCCTCCTTCTTAAAATAATTTAATCTTTCCCAAGCCAGGAGCTCAGATGACCCTGTACACAGCTCTAGGATTTGGATTAGTGGTTAGAACTCTGTATATATGTGTTGCTATAACTTGATGAAGATATATTTTCAGTTTGTAACAGCCATTTATGTGAAGCTTAAGAGTTTTTGTGATCAAATGATGTGTATGTGGAAACAGCAACAAGGCATTCCTTGAAATGCTGTATGAGGAAATTGGTACAGAAGTCCTTGAAATACTGTAAAAGGAAGATGTATACATGAGTTAAGGAGTCACAGACCAGCCTCTGCAAAGAGGGGAATGAAGTCAACGTCACTCCTATATAATGTCTTACCAAAGAACAGTCATATTCTGCAGAAATGTATTAGCATGTTTTTAATTTGTAATAAAATTGCAAAGTGAGAATTTCCCTCTAGAGTACAGCAGAGGAAAAAAGTAAGATACAAACATTAATGAATCCACAGCAACTGCACTAATACATAACTGTCAGTTACAACGTATCTTTACCAGAAGGCAGGATACAAAGTGTTCACATTTAGGTTGTTTAATCAGAACAAGTAATGGTTACAATCATTAGAATAACACTGTTTTCCATGGGTGCTTGAATGAGTTCCCTGCATTATCTTCCAGGAACCAGGAACAAAAATATAGGCTCTTCAGCTCCAAATGCAAAGATTCGTAAAAACAGAGTATACCAAGTCTTATCCTTCTCTAGTAACGGGACCTGCAGTCCCTAGAGAACATGACTGTGTTTGAGCAAATGTGACAAGGAGTCAATCAATCAGCACAAGAAACACAGCTGTAGTCAGGAAAAGAAACCAACAGAATGGGCCTGGCTGCTTTGTGATTAAAAAAATGTGTTCTTTCTTCCTGCTAACCTGTCTACTTACCCTCCCTTCCATCCAGACCCACACGATGCTGTGACGTGAAGATACATACACAGGCTTATGTTTCTGCTTCCACAGTTTCACTGTGTTACAGGGCCTTTAGGCACGTCTCCGTCAGCACAGTAAGAAGGCACCAAACAACTTTCAGGTATAACGGAATTGATGGCAAGCTGGAGAATACAAGCCACATGCACGACAGGAACAGAAGTTCTCAAGCTGTCAGAGGCACAGTGAAGGTCACTGTACCATACAGGGATTTCTTTCATCCTCAGACAAGCAATCAGATACGCTTTCCTGAAAAATCCTTAGAAAGCTGCTTCCCAAGTGTTTTGGAAACTGCTCAATGGATGAAAGACTGATATTTTCAACTCCCAAACTTGCTGTCTTCATTGTATGTAAAGTGACTTTTGTGAGACACCCAAGCTGTCCCAGTTATGTCACTCAAAATGAGTACTCGTACTTGAGTAAGGTGAACTCAAAATCTTAATATGTAAGAAAAACAGGTAAAGAAAACTGCTACACGACGCAGTCAGGAGTGAGTCACAAAGGCTAAAGACATTGAAGTGGAAACCAGAGTAATGTTCAAGTTCAGAGGGTCTGGAAAGAAATACAAATTACGACCAATGTCACTGTCTGCCCTTTCAATTAGATAAAGTTGTTTCATGTGTGATAGGTTGTAGGAAAAAAAATTAGTTCGGCCAGCCAAATAACACTGACAGCAACAGAAAACCCAGACTGTATGTTACATGAGCCTGCCTGATCTGCACAGAAACAGAGGCCCTTGAGAAAATGGAGCTTTCTGTTCATTCCCAAGGAAATAGTGATAGTCAGGACAGAGCTGGAAAGTGCAGCATAGAAGGAGAAGGGCACCAGGAACAGCGTCTATAAAGGCTGATTTAGTTTCCCATGGTTGGCATAACCACAGCAGGCTTGGTAACAGTGGCATCTTCCTCTTTCCATTGAGAAATGATAGTTTTCAGCTGTGTGTAGAACTGCACGCCCTGTGGGAAAGAAAGGAGAGACACCACTATCAGCTGTTTGGCTTTATGAATTCTTCAGGTCTGCGCTAGTGGTGTGTCAGACAGTTTTTGCTTTACATACAGAGGGTTCAGTTTTCCTCTGTGGGAGTAACTCCAGTCAGCCTGTCCTTCTGCCAGTTCCCCAAAGATTCTGGTTCTGTGAGAAAGCTTGCTACTTAGTTGTTGCTCCCTTCTCAAATCTCCTAAAAAAAGACTTGCTTTTTTATATTTAAGAAAAGGAAATTGGCTATTGTACCATGCATTATGGTGGCTGTGATCACTGGCTGGTCTTCAGTTTCCTGGTTGAGATGGCTTCAAAGTCTCCTTACTAATGAGGTCTGATGACCATCTCCCATTGCCATTTATAATGTGATTTATCGCAATTCCACCCAATAGAGTACTGTGCATCAGTAAGTTACCTGCTTGCCATAGAAATTGGTGTCTCCTCTGAAAGAAGCGCGGGAGCCAGTGAAAGAGAACATGGGCAGAGGTACTGGGATTGGAACGTTGACACCCACCTAAACCAAATGAAAACTGCCATATTAATGACAAGAAGTAGCAGATTGCAGAGCACTCTCCAAAAGCTACTGTATTTTGTTTCCTTAAATCTGAGGCTGGTTACTGTTGGCTGAGTAGTCAGTGAGTAGTGACTACAGCTGGATGGCTACCCACTGTAAACGGTGAGCACTAATAGCAACAATTCTAGCTTGAACATACCTGCCCCACATCTACTAAGTGAGAATATTTCCGAGCTGTGGCTCCATTGGTAGTGAAGATTGCAGTCCCATTTCCATAGGGGTTATTGTTCACCATCTCAATGGCATCATCCAAAGTGTCCGCTTCCAGAACCACTAAGACGGGCCCAAAGATTTCCTCCTTATAGCAACTCATGTTTGGCTGCCGAGACAACAGAAAAAAGCAGCTTGTATATAAGATATAATAAAAATATTCTAGGAAATAGGATATAATAAACACACATGCTGCTAATGACCAGGATATTCCTAGGATCACCCATCATACTGCATTGCCACAGGCCATCCTTCAGTCCTCTGTGCCTTTCCACCATGTCCCATGCCCTGCCATCTATCTAGTCCACTAAAGAGGGTACCACTTTTCATCTCCAGAGCCCTTTCTGCTTTTAAAGCCTGCCTAACCTCACTGACAGGTCTACTCTGACCAAGGCTGATTAAGACTGGGATTAATTCAGGATAGTTTACTTCAGTTCTTGTTGACAAAGTGACTAGAACCCGCTATCCTTTTCAATTCAGTGTCCAGGATTTATATCTGATAATTAGCAATATCTGACAAATACAAGAACACCAGCTGGAGAGTACTTTAATCAGTAATACCTAGTACAGCAAACTACAAAACATTAATTTGACAAGTTCTAAGTTTTACGTGGCTTAACATATGAAGAAGGCTGAGAGAGCTGGGGTTGTTCACCTTGGAGAAGAGAAGGCGCTGGGAAGACCTTACTGCAGCCTTTCAGTACTTAAAGGGGGCTTATATGAAAGACGGGGACAAACTTTTAAGCAGGGCCTGTTGTGATAGGACAAGGGCTAACGGTTTTAAACTAAAAGAGGGCAGATTTAGACAATATAAGGAAGAATTTTTTTACAATGAGGGTGGAGAAACACTGTCACAGGTTGCCCAGAGAGGTGGTAGATGTCCCCTTCCTGGAAATACTGAAGGTCAGGTTGGACAGGGCTCTGAGCAACCTGATCTAGCTGAAGATGTCCCTGCTCATTGCAGAGGTGTTGGGCTAGATGACCTTTAAAGGTCCCTTCCAACCCAAACTATGATTCTATGATTAACCACTGTGTAAGAAAACTAAGAATTGCAAAGTGAAACTTTCATTTTTGAATACACAACTATTTATGACACATCACAGGAAAGTGATGTATTTTAAGATGTTTAATAAAAATAAGGCAAGGAAATTCTGAACTAGATTAAAAGACTGAATTACATAATAGCATAAAATCAATAAAATCCTAAGAATACAAAGTACAATAGCAGAAGTATTGAGATTGGTTTGCTACCATGGAATCACTCACTAAAAGGCCCATGATGAACTGAATACTTAAACATTAAGGAAATCAGACCAGCTAATTGCATAAACACAAACCAATGAATTTAGCTATGAACACTCACATGGATGTGTGCCTGGTAAAGAATATTCCCCCACAGTAGTGTCCATCTTTTGCACACGATGCATTATATTGAGAGGCTGAGTCAATGAAGTTGTGAATATATTCAACAACAAACAGACTTTGTACCTTATCCTATATTATTTGCACAAAGATTTCCACAAATATTTAACTTTTCTGCAAGTCCTTAAATTGCAAACTGCAGGAATGTATAACAGAAGAAGGAAAATTGCAAGTTTGGCTGTTCATCATACTCTTCCTCGGCATTTGCTGCTGGCCCTCACTACAGATAGTACGCTATGCTTGAAGGACATTTAGTTTAACGCAGTACAAACTGCCCATACCTTCTTTTGATTGGCTGCGCTCCGTTCAAGTTAAGATCATTGACCTCACTCCGAGTATGCTGCACTACTGCGAATCCTTTTATAGCCTCCACAGCAGCATTACAATGGGCACTTCATGGGAATTGTGCAAGGGAAGGCTGAGCCATTTACGGGCTTTCTACCTGGTGTTTATTGATTACTGACTGATCTGGACAACTCATTCTTCAACTGACCCTGCAATATACACTAAGAAGCGCTGGTTCTGGTCATCTTACCTTGACCTTGGCAAGGATCGTTGGTCCAACAAAATTCCCATTTTCATAGCCCTTCACTTTGATGTTACGTCCATCCAGAAGAAGGCTGGCACCTTCTTTTACTCCTGCCTCAATCAGACGGCAAACCCGTTCCTTAGCTTGGGGACTGATTAGAGGCCCTAGATCTGCTCCAGGCTGGTCTCCTGTGAAGAGGCAGAGACACCAAGCTTTTAACCCTGACAGCTTCCTCTTCACAGGCATCATGGAGATAACCACACTGGCAGGAAAAATCTGAAAATCCTGATGTTTCTGAACATCAGGAACACAGATTTGAGACATTAATGAACAGGAGTAATAGCCTGCAATTCTCATAATCAACAAACAAGAGAAGTCGTAAGTATAAGCATAATTTTAGACCACTGGGAAGCCAAAATTCAACAATAGATTCTTCTCAGGATGGAAATGTTTCCCCTTTGCAGGACTTTATTGAACATAAATAAAAGATAGTACTCCTAGGATTAATAACAGTCATTTTTTTTCCAAAGTACTTGTTTCCATTTTTCCTTTTTATTGCATGCTTACTACAAAACAGAAGGATCTCTAAGTGAGGTTGCTATACAAATGGTAGGACATAACCTCAAAACTCCACTTAAAACCCTATCCTGTAAACCTTGCATCACTACCAAGCCTTCCGACATATTCCTAACTCCAGCTCTAGGGCTGTGTTCCCAGACAATCTGCTAGCTCCTACCCCTACACATCAAACCTATGGTGCCAATAGCTCTGAGGGACACACCATCGTACGGCAGATACACTGACCTAAAAAGCTACAGTTGTACAGAAGTGAAGTACCTGGTAAGAAATTATCACGGTCTGTACCTGCATTCACACGTAGATTTTTGGCTCTGTCCACAAGCTCTGGCAGCCATTTCTGAGCTTCTCCCACTAGAATTGCTGTAGACAGGGCCATGCAGCGTTGGCCAGCTGCTCCAAAAGCAGCTCCAACCAGCTGGTTCAAGGTGTTCTCTTTATTGGCATCAGGCATCACCACACCATGGTTCTTGGCTCCCTGAAACACGACATATACACAGTCTCCCATCATTAACCACCCCAGACCACTGCTTCTCTAGCTTCTGGCAACATCTTCATAGTAGCTACAACTCTGCTACCAACAGGCTGGCAAGACGGGCAGCCTCATCACTTAACTATCAGTAGCAAAGTCAGCTTCTGCTGCTGCGTGGCGTGGTCTCTCTTAACATTTGCAGGAGACAGAGGCAGTCTATGTGCTGAAGTGAGCTCCATTCAGAGGCATTACCATGTTGGCCTGGACTCTCTTGCCATTCCGGGATCCTCTCTCATAGATGTACTCGCCAGCTTGATTAGATCCCACAAAGCTGATTGCTCTGATATCCGGATGGTCACAAATGAAATTCACAGCTTCAAATAGGAAATAATACATTATATACTGTGGTGCACAAATGCTTCCCCCTGTCCCCGTCCCCACAGTGCTAAACCTACATATCTTTCTTCCTGTTGAAATTCCTGCCTCTGTGTTTCCTACATTTGAATTTCCCTGCTGTCTCTCCATGCACGTCTCCACTAATTTCTCAGCATGTATACACCTGCCCCTGTGCTCACACACCTGGCCCTCTGCCATCTCTTCACACTCTGGGCATCTCCCAAGGTGCCTGAGCGATGGTGAAGTTACTGTTGTCTGTTTGTAGCCTCATGTTCTGATGGTACTTGTGTGCTGTGGAAAACATCACATTAGGAGCTAAAATACTGGCATCCACTGACATTCAGTGAGGCATTTAATTCTTGCTTAGGCTTCCCTGTGAAATCAAGATGATTTATCTACTTATTTCAGTTGGAGCTTAGGTTGCTAAATAGAATTTGAGCACTTACGTGCCTTGGGAACTCTGACCCCAGCCCCCAAAATTTTGTCAACCATATGTCCTGAAAGATTTGGTTCAAGATGGCAGAAAATCTCCCAGTCGCCTCCATCAAGAGGGCTGACGCATCTGTCCAAACCTATCTAACAGCAGTAGGATCAGACTCTCCATCTTACTTAGTACTTCCACTGAATATACACCACAACAGAGACACTCCAGCCATCTCCCAAGGTCCATTATTACCTTCATGCTGTCCATGGATGATATTCAGGGTCCCATCGGGGGCACCAGCGTCCTGAAACAGCTTGGCAAGGAACATGAGTGCTCCTGGTACACGCTCAGAGGGTTTCATCAAGAAGGTGTTTCCACAAACCATAGCCATGGGGAACATCCAAAGAGGAATCATGGCTGGGAAATTGAAGGGTGCAATCCCAGCACACACACCGAGAGGCAGACGGTAGGTGTAAGTGTCCATGTCTTTAGTGATGGAGGGCATGGTCTCTCCCAGTATGAGGGATGTCACGCTGCAAGCATGTTCAACCACCTCTGCAGCAGAAAGCGCAATAGGCCACTGGATGATCTGTTAATAATCAGCCCCCAAACTCCCTTCTCACCACTGCCTTGACCCAAGTCTTTCTTCCAGCCTCTTTTCCCACAACTTAAAACTCATTGTGCTCCAGAAAACACCTTTGCTCTGCCAAGCACTGTGAGCTCATTGTGAAAAGATTCTCTCTTGCGTGTATTTTATGTCATTGTGATGGGAGCACAGACACAACAGCCCCAGTAACAGAGCACAGGTGCAGTATTAGTGTACCACCTGGGACTCAAACTTAGACATCTGAGCAGAAGTGAGAAGTTCTTACCCCTTTACAGCAATCTGTAGTCACTCCTAGCAAAAGGAAGGATCTAACAACTTGGAAGTGACTTAGGGTAACTCAATCTAAGGGAACTTTTCAGGTTAGAGTTATAATTGCCCCTTTTCTTTTAGAAGAAGGAAAAGTCTGTGAAGGCAGCTACACGTACAGACTCCCAGAGCAATCAGTTGCTCAGGAGACCTCCGCCCTTCCTATAGGTTCTCAAAGCCCCTTTTTTAATAGGAGGAGCCAGCAGCTTACGGAGGCCTCGGAACACATCTCCCTCAGCATCAGCCAGGGTCTTCCCTTGTTCAAAGGTGATGAGTTTTGAAATTTCTTTCTGAAAACAGAAAACATGAAGTTTATGAATGTTAGAAAAGCGCCTGCCTGTGAAACAGGGTGCAGAGATGAGAGGGTTTAACTGGGAGTTGAAAATCACAATGAAGACTGAGTAGAACCTGGGAAGCCTACACTGATTGATTTGCTCCTTGTAGATAAGAAGCCAATAAGGCACACAGGTGACATTTTAGAAAAAGCAGCTGTGGGCTGGCTTATATTCTACAGTTTTCATGTGTCACACCACAGACACACAAAAAAAGCAATCTGGAGAATCCAAAGTCATAGTAGCATTCTTGACCCACTTGACTTTGTCAATTGGCACTTTCTGCATCAAGGCTGAAAGTTCCTCTCGTGGCTTATTGGTAAAGAAACAAATGCAGAATAATATTCCCTAAGCAGCACTGCCTCTCTGTCCCCATTTGCTTGGAGAGTACTTTGCTGCACTTCTCTACGACAGCATCTCACTTGTCTCCTCAATCATAGCGACAATGCCTCATCGAGAATACAGTAAACCCTGAGTCTCTCAGTTTAATTCCTAAAGTCAACTGCAATGCATTCAGCAATAGCTATCACCCGCAGTCGTGACGTCTCACCAGATTGTCTTTGATGAGTTGCTGATAACGCAGGAAGATTTGCTGGCGACTCAAAACAGATGTTTCTGACCAGTTCCAAAAAGCCTTTTTGCAAGAAGCCACAGCTGCTTCCATCTCACTGGCTGTGGCTTTTGGTACACGGCCGACCACTTCATTTGTGGCCTGAAGGAGAAAACAAACTGCATCAAAACTCACTTTTTCCAGCTGTCCCTGCCAACCATTCACTGGTCCATTCACACCACACACCTAATGTCCTTGCTCTGCAAGGAGCTGTACTTGTGAGGGGAGAGCACAAAAGAGACTCCTTCCTTGGTGCACACAAAAGGCCTGGGCTACAGCTGGAATAGCACTGAAAACCTGCACTCCACACATCTCAAATTAGGCACCCAGAAAGCTGCAAATGCAGTGCTGATGGAGCTGAAGTGACTTGTCTACCCTGCAAGTTCTAGAGAGTATAAGGCAAAGATTTCTGTGGACTGTGGTCTTTTGCCTCTGCATCATCTTGACTCATCTGCTGTCCCTCTTGCACATTAAATGAGGCAAGGTTCCTTTGAAAAAAGCAGAACATGACTGTGCAGTTGGCACTGATGTTAGTTTACCTAGACCACTGGGCCAAAGTGAGATTTTTATGAGCAACCTTATTTCTACAGTATTTTAATTTTAAAAGCTTGTCTTTGCCAGTTAAACCTCCTTCTAATGCTCTCTTAAAAATTAAGTCTGCTTTGACATGACAAAAACACCAGGTACATCACTAAGAGAGAAACTACTCAAGAGAAACAAAATCAAACAAGAACATCGGTCGCCACATAGAGACCAAATGAGCTTCATGAACACGGCTTGCTGCTCTGATCACTTCCACAAAGCAAATCAAAATGGGGCTTTATAGTGAAAAGTTTTAGAAACCGCTGTCCAAATGCTTATTGGAGGGGTCAAAAGGGTCAGAGTTCTGCGTGCAACCTCATTTCCACTTGTCTTTGGTGGAGGACTCAGACAAGCACAAGTGCTACAACTCTAAGATTATTTTGCACTGCATAGCATCCAGCCTCTAGATTCACTGTGAATATTGTGGCTCACAGATAGAAGCTCCTGAAAAGCGAGGAGCTTCAGCTGTCAGAATTTTTTATCTTGGTCTGAGAGTGAAGTCAGACTCTATCAGGACTTCACATTCAGCTGGCATCAAATCACACCCAGCTGATTTCACATACAGGGTGAAAGAAACCGTTCAGAAATTTGACGTACTGATCACAGAGCCCTTCTACGAGCAAAAAAATGTAAGCAGGGTTTAAGCTTCCTTTGTGGAGATCAGAGTTTTACTACACAGGGGAGATAAAGGAGGTCATCGCTTTCCTAAGACTGACATTTCATGTGAAAAGGAAACTGAGAAACTGTGTTAAATCGACCTTAAGCTCCAAGTCTAAGCCTTTCTCAAGAAATGTATGTACTTTTCCCTTTTGCCAAGTGCTTGAACAGAGGCAGACTCTTGTTGCACATGATTGCTAATATATAAGCTGAGGCCGTTTCACTTACTGGGTTGTGGATATCAATCCATTCAGTAGTTTTGGACTCAACAAACTTCCCATCAATGAAGAGTTTCGTTGTCGGCTGTGGAGAACAAAACACTGGCCAGTGAGCGATCTTTGTCTCAAGGTGCCCAAATACGAGTGTGCTTTATTACAGGCAAGCCTTCGTCGTTTACTGCTATGCTGCCCATTAGAGAGCCTAGATCCAGTATTCACAGCAAGAGCCAGCTAACTGCTTAGGCTGAAATTTTTCATGCTCTTTGCCCCATTTTTCTCTTACTTTACACCAAAATGGCCAAAATTCTTTCTAAAAACAGTTATAGAAAAATACATTACTATGCTTATGTTCAGAAAGATATCAAGCTACTTAATTGCTCAATGTATGCTAAATTAGAAAACTGAAAAACTGCAACTCATAAAAGTTCAAAAGAAACAGTTAATAATTCACTTGTGAGAATTCCACGTACCCAGTGCACACTGTACTATGTGTTTCCTTCCCATCAAGCCACTACTTTGGTTCATCTCTCCAGCTCATAGCTACAAGCATAAAATTGGACTGTCTCCATGCCTGCAACTAAGAGCAAGGAACCTACATCTGCTGAGTTCACAGTGATTGCCCTGGCAGGTAGCATGGAGAACAGAACATTCCAACTCAGATGCAGAGGAGAAAAAAGGGAAGATTGGAATAAGGAGGTAAACGTAGGACCAAAGGAAAAGCAGTGGCAGAAGCTGTAACTAGCACTGGAGAACCAACAAAACTGTAGCACTCGGGAAAAGAGATTTGGACTGCATAAATAAAGAGACTGGAAACTAGCAGTTGATATTGGGAGGTAGGGAGAGAATTAGGAGAAAGCAAGAACTAGTTAATCATGCAATGAAACAGTGGCTTGGGGAGAACAGATAAGAGGAAGGGGAAACGGATCTGCCATGTGAAGAACAGAAATGGGACACAAGAGATGAAAAGAACTGGGCCATAAAAAAAAAGTATCAAGGAGCAGTGTGAAGAAATTAAGAAGTGGAATTAGGAGAGGGAGACGAGGATTGAGATGCTATCCAAGGTGTAATGAAGGGAGAGAGATCAGAGGAAGAAAAAGCAAAACAAAAGTGGATGGCTGGACAAGTGATGACAGCAAAAAACTGAACAGCAATGAGAACTGAGACAAACAGAGAAGGCAGGACTAGGATGAGAAGCGTAAGACTGTTAACAGACAAGCAAGACCTGTTGATTTGGGAGGTAACACCAGGAGTGGGTTAAAAAAAAAAGTTGCAGATGATTACGTAGCTGGAATTACACTTGGGAAAGAGAGGCAGAAGTCTGTGCCTACAAAAACACCATACCCTGTAGAACCTGGAAGAAGTGCAGGTATCACAGAATCACAGAATGGTAGGGGTTGGAAGGGACCTCTGGGGATCATCTAGTCCAACCCCCCTGCCGAAGCAGGGTCACCTAGAGCAGGCTGCACAGGACCTTGTCCAGGTGGGTCTTGAATATCTCCAGAGAAGGAGACTCCACAACCTCTCTGGGCAGCCTGTTCCAGTGCTCCGTCACCCTCAAGGGTGAAGAAGTTCTTCCTCATGTTCAGACGGAACTTCCTGTGCTTCAGTTTGTGCCCATTGCCCCTTGTCCTGTCGCTGGGCACTACTGAAGAATCTGGCCCCATCCTCCTGACACCCACCCTTAGGATATTTATAAGCATTTGTAAGATCCCCTCTCAGCCTTCTCCAGGTTAAACAAGCCCAGCTCCCTCAGCCTAACAAAGTCCTTGGTTTCCTGACTGTCAGAATACATATTCTAGTGCTGGTCTAAAGAATGACAAACTCCTACTGCTATCAGCCACTCCATAGCCCAAGTGCCACGTATCTGCTGTGGACCTACACGCTCCAGAGCTTTATGGTCCACGTGGATTTCAGTGCAATGGAATTTATGTTTTTTTCAAATTGTTTAAAAGGGATATCTAGAAAATCACACATAGAAAGAAAAAATATTTTAAGCAAGCCAGGAAGCGCTGAACTAAGATTGACTATACTTTTTCCATAAGATCACCACGTTTTTTCTGTGGAGAATGAACCCGCTGTGGCAACAAGGACTGCAGTGAAGCAGACTATCTGGAGAATTGTGATTTAGCTGTTCAGAACTTGGAGAGAGTACAGCCATGGATACCAGAGGAAAAAAGGCACCGTAACAGTTAAAGTTGTTTGATCTTGCCCAAAGGAAATTAGATCCTCTCTCTGCCACAAACAGATGGTACAAGGCCAGTCCACACAGCCCGAAACCATCTTTTTTCACGCATTATCATTAGTCACGCATTCGATATTCATTTTTGCTGATCTTATTGAAGAGCTATTACACACGGTAAAAGACATCTAAAAATTGGGAAAAGGAAAGTGGCTGGTACGTATTCAGCACAACGCGTGCTGCTTAAGGAGCACGGAGAAAATCAACCAGGACGTGATTAACGGAACTAATGGTGCACGGCCCTGCTGAGCCAGGCAGGCCTGGCCGCACGCACCGATGCGGGGGGGCTCAGCGATGCGGGGGGCTCCCGGCGCGGCTCCGAGCTCCGGAGTCCAACAAACCCGACACTGAACTTTTTTCCCTTCCGTCCCGCTGAGCACGGGCAGGCCCAAACGTTCGCTCCAGGAACACCGTCCCGGAGCCACAGCGAGGGGAGCCGAGCCGAGGGGAGCTGAGCTGAGCTGGCAGAGACGGCCTTACAGGAGAAGGCCCGAGGGAAGCCTTCCCCGGCTGCGGTGGGCAGCGGCGGCGCCCGGGGCTCTCCCGCGCCCTCCCGCCCGCGGCCTCCCCTCAGCCCGGGCGGGG
>Ga0065711_1035016_pt1 | contig 22924 bp, 11 predicted proteins | sample Hoacrofraction12_FD_59098 | JGI IMG/M metagenome (GOLD analysis project Ga0065711, IMG submission 59098) | Hoatzin crop microbial communities from Cojedes, Venezuela - Epithelial fraction 12 v2 (version 2) | ecosystem: Host-associated > Birds > Digestive system > Esophagus > Crop | place... | reverse complement strand
AGGCTTTTGACACAGTCTCCCATAACATCCTCCTAGGGAAGCTCAGGAAGTATGGGCTGGATGAGTGGTCAGTGAGGTGGATAGAGAACTGGCTGAATGGCAGAACTCAGAGGGCTGTCATCAGCGGCGCTGAGTCTAGTTGGAGGCCTGTTACTAGTGGTGTCCCCCAGGGGTCAGTACTGCGCCCAGTCTTATTCAATTTCTTCATCAATAACCTGGATGAAGGGACAGATCGTACCCTCAGCAAGTTTGCTGATGACACCAAACTGGGAGATGAAGTCGATACCCCTGAAGGCTGTGCTGCCATTCAGCGTGACCTGGACAGGCTGGAAAGCTGGGCAGAGAGGAACCTGATGAAGTTCAGCAAGGGCAAGTGCAGTGTCCTGCTCCTGGGGAGGAACAACCCCATGCATCAGTACAGGCTTGGGGCAGACCTGCTGGAGAGCAGCTCTGCGGAGAGGAACCTGGGTGTTCTGGTGGATGACAGGTTAACCATGAGCCAGCAGTGTGCCCTGGCTGCCAAGAAGGTCAATGGTATCCTGGGGTGCATCAAGAAGATTGTGGCCAGCAGGTCGAGGGAGGTTCTCCTTCCCCTCTAGACTGCCCTAGTGAGGCCCCATCTGGAGTACTGCCCCCAGTTCTGGGCTCCCCAATTCAAGAAAGATGAGGAGCTACTGGAGAGTCCAGCGGAGAGCTACGAGGATGATGAAGGTACTGGAGCATCTCTCCTATGAGGAAAGGCTGAGGGAGCTGGGCTTGTTTAGCCTGAAGAAGAGAAGGCTGAGAGGGGACCTCATAAATGCCGACAAATATCTTAAGGGTGGGTATCAAGAGGAAGAGGCCAGACTATTTTCAGTGGTGCCCAGCAACAGGACAAGTGGCAACGGGCACAAACTGCAGCATAGGAAGTTCCTTCTGAACATGCGGAAGAACTCTGGTTGCCCAGGGAGGTTGTGGATTCTCCTTCTCTGGAGATATTCAAGACCCACCTGGAAAAGGTCCTGTGCAGCCTGCTGTAGGTGACCCTGCTTCAGAAGGGTGGTTGGACTAGACAATCCACAGAGGTCCCTTCCAACCCCTAACATTCTGTGATTCTGATAAGGAAGGACAGTAGTGGTGATGAAGGATATGGAAAAAATTTCCACCTGAGAAATAAGTAGTTTAGGACTCTTCAGTCTTTGAAAGAGATAACTCAGAAAGGATATGAGCTAAAGGTTTATTGAAGTTTCATATGGGTTACATAGGAAGAGAAGAAAAGAATGGTTATAACCTCTCTCTACTGATATAAGAACCTGGGCTATCCTTTTACAGTAATAGTAGGCACATTAACAATACAGAAAAGAAAGCAGCTCTTCATGTATTGGTTATTCTATCAATAGAACTGGAAGCCACAGCTCATCATGGCTCATAAAAATATACGAAGACTTGAGACAAGACCAAAGCAATTACAAAATATTTTCTAATGGGTTTTTTGATTTCTGGCATTCAAATTATATGGAATGATTTTAAAACAAGCTAAGCATTTCTAACTCACTGACTATTCAGACTGATTTGAGAACTGAGCTCTGATTTGAAATGTATAGTTGATTTTCTAAAAAGGACTTGAAGTGGGCGTTGAGAACAAACCTTTGCAAATTGTTTGCTTTTGCAAATTTCTTATTACAGACTTTTGCAAATTAATAGAACATTCTCAGGTAATCAAACAAAACCCAACTTCATATGTTTCTTTCTGCAAGCTTTACCTTCACAGAACACACAGAGAAAAGCCTATGCAGTTCTCTGACTGTATTTTCTGTCTTTTAACAGTTCTAGTAATCTAAATTTAATCATAGTGCAAAACCCATTGTTATTACCTACTTCAGTTACCTAAGAAATGTGATGACATATTTCAGTTTGGGCTTCTCTTGAAAAATAAACATGCTCTGAGGTCTGAATTTTCTATTTTATGTGTGTTAAGGTCTTTCTTGATAATCCTTCTCAAACACAAAAAAGATTTCCAAAAATCTGAGTGAAAAGAAACTCTGATGATAAGTGAAGTAAATAAACTTTGCTTGCAAAGGTTGAAGTTTAGCATATACAAGGGGTGAAAAATACAGCCAAAATGTTCTAAAGAAAAGAAATGGAGAAGGAAACATGGATTTGGCAGGGAGAGAAGTTTTGCTAGTTTGCTAGTTCTTTTAATCCAAATGCTTCTTTTCCTCCGTTAATTTTAAAATGCAGCTGTTACTACCTTTGATGTGCAAAAATGTGGTTGTTAATTAACATGTGATGTAAGCCATAACAGCACTTCTTAATTAAAAAAAAAAGACTCTTCTAAATTACACAATGGGTTATAAAGTCATTATGAAGCACTGGTGATTCAGAACAGTGTTTCTACGTGTAGCAATATTAATAATTTTGTAGATTTAAATAAAATTATTCCTTCAAACATAGTGTTTTGTTTAGCAAACTCTGCTGATACTGGTCTACAAAGGTATTTTTTGCTTTCCCCTTCATTAGTGCTCCTCTATTTTATACTCTGAGTTCAGTATTGATTTCATCTGGTCAAAAAATCCTTAAAAAATCATATATGAGATAATATAAAATCTTGAGTTTCAAGACTGTAAGTTATTACTTGATTGTGTGACAGAAGTAGCCATGGCTGCTCTGACTGATGAGCCGTGCTTTCTGATGTAAATTCATGCATATGATTTAAATTCGCCACAAATTATTAAAGCCATATTCTGAGTTGTATGTACCTATAATAACATCTTGTTCAGTCAAGGGTCTTTTTATACTTTTGTAATTAATAATGTCAGAACCAAAGACTGATTTGTAACTTAGTAATAATTTATTTTTTCTGGAATTAAAAATTCAAGGACTTTTTGTTCCATAAAGATTTACATGCACTTACTTTTCTTTCCTGGTATTAGCAAGCTATCCTGGAATATGTAAATCAAAAAAATATTACAAACTGTTGGGGTTTTCATGATTTGCTTTTTTTTTTTTTTTTGCAGAGCTCCACATTGGAGCAGTTCATGGAGAACTGTCTCCAGTGGGAGGGACCCCACACTGAAGCAGGGGAGGAATGTGAGGAGTCCTCCTCCTGAGGAGGAAGGAGCAGCAGAGACAACGTGTGATGAACTGACTGTAACCCCCATTCCCTGTCCCCCTGTGCTGCTCAGGGTGAGGAGGTAGAGAAAGGGGAGTGAAGTTGAGCCTAGGAAGAAGGGAGGAGTGGGTGGGAGGTGTTTTTAAGATTTCATTTTGTTTCTCGTTATTCTACTCTGATTTGATTTGTGATAGATAGAACTAATTTCCCTGACTCAAGTCTGTTTTGCCTGTAAAGGTAATTGGTGAGTAATCTCTCTCTGTGCTTTTCTCCACCCCTGAGCCTTTTGTCATATTTTTTCTCCTCGGTCCAGCTGAGGGGGGAGTGACAGACTGGATTTGGTGGGCACCTGGTGTCCAGCCAGGTTAAATCACGACAGTTATTCAGTGCAGTTAAGAGTATATTGCAATAATAAGCCATATAAACATTTACTAAAAGCTAAAAAAGGAACACAAGGATTTAGACAGTATTTTCTGACTTGTTATGTTCTCACCTACTTTGAGATAGCTCAGTCTGCATTTGGTCTGACTTAATTTTGCATGTTTGATTGTGCTGAGTTAGTCTGTTTCTGTGCTGATATTGCGGTGGGGTTCTCTAGAATTTTTATTGGTTTTTTTTATTTGTTCTTGCCAGCAACTTCTACACTGACATTTCAGGTGCCAGTGTGGCCTACTGAGCATGAAGAGGTTTTGTTATTTGCTCTGCTAGTCAGGAGTTCTGCTGCTGCTACTGTTGGGCCTCGGAAACTATATTGCCAGTGTGAGTGGATACGCGAGAGCGGATTGTGCTTTCATTTTGATTTAGTTCTTGGTTCTGTCATTCTTTGAAGTGGAAAGCATGTTTGATGCCTGGTTGAGGTGGCTTGTGAAGCTGAATGTTCCTTTTTCTCAGCTGTTGAATGTTGGGAATTGGTCTGGTACTAGCCTGTAACAGTTGTTGCTTGAGTTCTTAGGCATATGAAGCATTTCTCCTGGAACTGCAAATTTAGGATTTATCTGAGGGATTTATTGTAGTTATATTAACCAGTTATTAAAACTAGATCTTAGGTTTCACTCTGTGGTGGGTTCACCTTGGCTGGATGCGGACCAAGCCGCTCTATCACTCCCCCTCCTCAGCTGAACAGGGGAGAAAAATATGATAAAGGGCTCAGGAGTTGAGGTAAAGACAGGGAGAGATCACTCATCAGTTACCATCACGGGCAAAACAGACTCAACTTAGGGAAATTAGTTTAACTTATCTCCAATTAAATCAGAGTAGGATAATAAGAAATAGAAACATATCTTAAAATACCTTCTCCCCACCCCTCCCTTCTTCTCAGGCTCAACTTACTCCTGATTTTATTCACCTCCTCCCCCACAGCAGTGCAGGGGGATGGGGAATGGGGCTTGCAGTCAGTTGATCACACGTTTCTGCCGCTCCTTCCTCCTCTCTCTCTTAGAATCATAGAATCATAGAAAGTGTTGGGTCGGAAGGGACCCCTAGAGGTCATCTAGTCCAACTGCCCCGCAGTGAGCAGGGACACCGCTAACTAGATCAGGTTGCTCAGAGCCCTGTCCAACCTGGTCTTGAATGTTTCCAGGGATGGGGCCTCAACTACCTCTCTGGGCAACCCGTTCCAGTGTTTCACCACCCTCATTGTAAAGAATTTCTTCATTTCCTCTTCCCCCAGTCCAGCATGGGGTTCCTACTGCAGGAGACAGTCCACCATGAACGGTTACAACATGGATCCTTCCCACGGGCTGCGGTTCTTCACAAGCTGCTCCAGCATGGGTCCTTTTCATGAGGTGCAGTCCTTCAGGAACAGACTGCACGAGCGTGGATTCCTCATGGGGTCACAAGTCCTGCCAGCAAACCTGCTCCAGCATGGGCTCCTCTCTCCACGGGGCCACAGGTCCTGCCAGGACCCTGCTCCAGCGTGGGGTCTCCACGAGGTCACAGCATCCTTCAGGCATCCACCTGCTCTGGCATAGGGTCCTCCATTGGCTGCAGGTGGATATCTGCTCTACCTTGGACCGCCACGGGCTGCAGAGGGACAGCCTGCCTCACCATAGTCTTCTCCATGGGCTGCAGGGGAATCTCTGCTCCAGTGCCTGGAGTACCTCCTCCCCCTGCCTCTTTACTGACCTTGGTGTCTGCAGAGTTGTTTCTCTCACCCGTATTCTGACCCCTCTCTTCCTCTCCTGTTCCGCTGCAGGTTTTTTTGTTTTCTGCTTACCTATGTATCCCAGAGGCACTACCACTGTGGCTGATGGCCTTGGCCTTGCCTAGTGACAGGTCCATCTTGGAGCTGGCTGGCATTGGCTCTGTGGGGTACAGGGGAAGCTTCTGGCATCTTCTCACAAAAGCCACCCCTGTAGCCCACTGGGTACCAAAACCTTGCCAAGGAAACCCAAGACACACCCACTGCACATGCTTGTTCTTGCTTATTGGGACATATTTGGTGGCTTTTTGAAGAAAAGGGTGGCGGTGGGTGAAGCAAAATCAATGAGGACACCACCCTTTTGTGTCTTCTGGGGGTTTTGCTTGGTGTTCTGTTTTCCTAGGACTTAACAGAAAGCTTGTGTAGTATTTGAATGATGACACGTATTTTCCCATCAGTGTCACTTTTTAGCACTCTGAGGTAGTCTTGGATAAATCAATATTGAATGAAGAGGCTTTTTTTGATCTCTGAGGCCTGGGAGATATTTTTGTGTTTCTTTTTTGCTTGTTTGTTAGTTAAGTGTTTGTGCAGCAAGGACATGTGGGATCTGATGTGCTATTCTGTCACTCTTATGTTTTTTGTTCGTTTCAAGCATACAACAAATAGTTGAAAACCTTACTGCTAAAGCAGATATATCTGATGATGCATATTTTTGCATGCAGTATTTTTTTAAGCATTTCTCATATTTTATATCGAGATAGTGTCCAGATTTAAAAACAAATATTACATAACTTTCGAGGAGTAATGTGATGAGATATTTTGGCATCCTATTTGATATACCCTTGGTGTTGCATGAACTCCCATATTAGATTTTTGAAGGTTTTTCTTCACCTCTTGCATAATTATCAATTTGTCATGGGTGTTTTGGTAGGTTTTAATAACTCTGTTCAAACTTGGTTGATTGTATGATAGGATTGTTCTTTGGAATCCAGTGCATAGGGTTAGGCAATGCTGTGCTCCCACCTTACTCTCATTGGAAGCTGGACTGGTTTATACTTGTTGATTTAGAAGTACAGGAAAAGGACACAGACAATTTAGTAGGACCCAAAAGACTTCAATTTCAGACCTATGTGTTGAAGCATCAGGCATGGATTTTAACCACTGAGTGGTGAAGAACTTTTTTTTGACTCCCAGAAAATTCCCTAGTCAAACTGAGGATTTTATGGGGATGGAGGAGGAAGTGTGATCAGTGTGAGCAGGAAGCATCTGTCCTGTCCCTCTGCTGGGCACTGAGACTGGTTAATCTGACAAGGTTTTCAGCGAAGGCTCAGCCCCTGTTGTTGTTCGTAAATGAGCTCCCTGTTGTCTTATTCCCATCTCTTACCACTGAAGTAAGTCCGGAATGCTACCTACTGGGACTGAGGTACCCAGTGTATCTGAGGTGTGACAGTTTTATGACTTTAGCCCTCAGGTTATCTGACTCTGTTCCGTGGAGGCTATGGAGTAGCCTGTCTGTCATATGTGAGGGAGTCCTTTCTTGGTCATGGCTAATTCACATGATCACAGCAAGTGTTCAGGCCTCTGCAACTGAATTCCCAGCAGATGTGTAAAAGGGCAGCTCCTTTCTCATCTTGATGCAAGTGAAAAATAGCAGTCTCAGGAGCATCTGTCTCATAACATCTGTAGCTGCCTCATTTGTCCAAGCAGTACCACACCAGCTTCCCCTGAGCTGGAAGCAGCAATAGTGACTTGGTGACGATCACCACTGCTCTCTCTCCCTATGACTTTAATAACTTTAAAATTTATTCTTCCAGCTTATGGTTGAAGGAAATCACAGCTATCAGATATTTCATTTGTATTCAACTATTTTCATTAATTACTGCGAATTATTGTCTGTAGAACGTAGATTGGTAGTTATACAGTGAAGTGCTAAAACCACACACCCTTCTATATAAAATATCTCCCTGGTTTGCAAATTTCTCAGTATTTTTAGCACATAAAAACCTTTATGTAACACTTTTTGGTTTAGAATGCCTATCATTTTTGGTCTTTTGAATTGTGAGTGATTGCTTTGTAGTTCACTGACTATTCTATGCAAGTCTGTTTCATTTAGTGTGCTAAACGATGATCGCTACAGTCCAAAGAAAATGTAACTGGATTAGGTTCTAGGTCTTCTGGATCTGACAGATCAGACAATCTTATAAGTTGCTTCTGAACTTACACCTAATGTAGCTCTGTTAAAATCATTGCAAACCAGAGTGGAGTAGTGTGTCTCTCACTGTCTCCTTTCCCATCAGTGCAGTGTACAGTGCTGCACAAACCAGCCTGATGCAGCAGCAGTTGCATGTCACGTCCGCTTGCAGTCCTGTTTGCTTCCCCTGTTCAGCCTGGATTGTGTCCTTTCTTAGGTTTCACTGCTTGAACATGTTCATTTAGAAGCTTTATTAGATTTAACAGGTTATTTTTGTAGCGTTTCTTTTTTTGCTGTTATTGAGGGTGACCAGTACAAGAACAGTAAAAGGCAAATAATTTATGTATTCTGATGAACAAGTTCCTTGAGGGTTAAAAGAAACCTCAGCCTTTTCACTGTAGTGCTGTGACAGCGAGTCATTAGCGATGCCCAGTGTGCCAAAGTCCCAGGTGTGCAGCTTTCAAAACCAACAAACAACAGGTACAAAACCAGCAGTATTTTTTTCTCATTCATCAAATTTGTGAAGCCAAATTGGCTTTCTGGAATTCCCACAGCAATTTGCAAATGATATATGAAATCAAATATTCCTACCTGCACAGTGCACAGGGAAAAGTGAAAAAAAAAAAAAGCTTTCATAACAGTGCTCTGACATGCTGTTTCAGTGATACCTGATATAAAGTCAGATGCTACCAGAAATAAGATACTAGTTCCAGACACTGAGAAAAATACCATTTACAAAAATCTTCTGCACATTTTTCTCCTTCATGTTTCCTGTTTGTTTTTTCAGCACCGTTAACCTTGATAGTTTTGTCTTTTGGAGAATATATTTGTTCATGCAAGTCCATCTCAATAGTTTTCAGAAATGTTGGAGTGATTTTTCTCTTCTTTTTCTAATGGATTCTGGCTTGGGGAATCATATGAACTGGATGACCTCTCAAGGTCCATTGCTTTCTCCTGTGATTCATTAAGATTACCCATGCGTATTTTTTCTCCACTGTTTTGCTTATACCATATTTAATTCCCTAGGTATTTGCCAGCTGTGTCTGTAGGCAAAGTAAAAACTTTTTTCAGTGTTAGTTTGTCTTGTTTGCTATTGTTCTTGTAATTTTAATAATAAAATTCTATTTTTTCCATTTGAAATGGAATATTCACTATACATAGGTATGTATTGGTATACTATCTTAGATTATGTAAAATTCTGCATATTATTGATCTCTTTTTACTTAGAAAAAATATTTTCTGTTTTGATCACCCACATCAAAGGTGACACTGTAGACTCAAGTAGCTAATAGATTACTTAACATACATAAGATAGATCTCCAGAATTTCCTATCAATACAGATGCTGTTAAAAAAGACTGTTGATTTTGTGTTCAGATATGAAAAACAAAAAGAATATAACTGGACAAGAAAATTGTAAATGCTGTGTCATTAGACCAAAAGCTTAGAATAACAAACTTACAAAGCCTGTCTTTTTACACTACCTAGTCAGGACAGGTGTGATAGAACTTAGATATGACTGGTTCAAAATTGATAAATGGAAAAAACCTTTCCCATGGAATATATATAATATTTGATACTGCTTGTCAAAGATAACTGAAGGGTAAGACTTTAGCCTGAAGAGAAGATAAGTGTATGTAGACATACATAGGTGACAGGTGACTATGGTTAGAATGACTTTTGGAAGGGCTGTAAACTCTTACACTGTCAAGTGAAAACACATTTTTCCATTTGAGGTTGGAAAATAATCTTTTATAACACTCTTTTATCTTTAGGTTTTTGTGCACCCATTTCCCAAGAACTCTGAAAGCCTTTGGAGAGAAGTGCCAATGTAATGCATTAATGAAATTAGGCAATTCCTACATCTCATGAATTTGCAAAGACACTGGGCATCAGTGGATATCTCCTCTCTTTCCAAAAAGTTGGGAAGTAATGTCTAGTGGTTAGAGGAGTCAGAGAACCACTAAAACGAATATTCCTTACAGGCATTCATAATGTTCAACTGCAGCCATGAATTGTATAGATCTGTGCTGCTGAGAAACATGGTTAATTATTCTGTGCAAATCTTCGCACAAGCATAGTTATATTACTTTTGATACCTCAAAAAGGTTGTTTCAACTTTTTTCAGGTAATTTTTCGTGGCATTACATCATGCAGTGTAGCAGAAAAAAAGGGATTGTGATGATTTTCTTCTTGGAAAGTCCCTGTCGACCTTGCAGAATCTTTCTCTCTTACTTTTGTATCAGCATTGAGGGAGATGAAACATTTTCAGGTAGGAAAGATTTTATTTTTGTCTTTCTTTTTCTTCAAGGTTAAAGATATTTACACACACACCCTAAGATTTTAATAACAGAACTGTGTGCTGTCAGGATGTTATGATTTTATAGCAAGACCCTCAAAACCTGAAAATGGATGAACAACATCTATAAGTAAGAAAATGTCATTAGTGGTGGGACTTATTTGGCCCATTATCCTTTAGAAATACAGTATTATTAGATCTCCTAATGTCTGATAAGGTGTAGTGCTGTATTAAACAAGTTTTTTGGCAATTCTGTTCTTCCTGATACTTGATGTCTGAAGGAAAACTGTCGTGTGAACTCAGCCATCTTCTGGGCATAAGCAGCAATACAGCCTCTCTTCTCTGCCAGGCTGCTTGTTTTCATGTAGCTACTGGGAATCTAATGCATTTGAGATCTCTGTGCTTTTGGAAAATAGTGTATGTTTTCCACGGAAAAACAAGCTAAAAACTTTTGCAGGTCAAACTTTGATTATAAACTATTTAAAAATGTCTCATCACAGATACCTGTGCCCTATTTTCCCAAACTTCTTTTTTTTTCTGTTGATACTCTGATTATCTATACCCATGCAAAAGTAGGTATCCTTATAACCTGAATCCCTTAAATGGATCTTCAATTTGAACTCAGTCAACCATGATTAGAGCAATTTAGTTCTTCTTCTTGCTACTAAACTTACCCTTCCACTGTGTATATTAGTAATGGACTTTGTTTAAGGTGAGATTTCATATGCCTGACAGATCAATAACTCAGATCGCATTAACCATGTACCTTGAAATTTGATTTCCAAGAACTAGAGTATCTTTCTTTACCAATGTCACAAACACTACTCTGAAACATTGCGTGTAGTGTATCTGTCTCGCTTATAGCTCATTCATGCCAAGCCCACAATGCCTGTTTGAGCACTCTCTGCACTAAGAAAACTGCAAACAAAACTGTACAAACAATGTACATATAGTGTCTGAGTTGATTGTTTTCACATCACCTGTTATATTTGGGTGGAAAAAGTCCTGACTCTTTCCACATCATCAAACTCTTCTCTCCATCATTTTTGAGACAGATAGGGAAAAACCTGCTGAGAATTAATCCATTAAAATTCAGTTATTACTTTATGGGGTATGTGTAGCCCACATAAGAAAAAATGGTAGTTCAGGTTTTGATTGTCTTCAGTATGGTTCAAGTGGGTTCAAGAAACATACTGTTATAGTGAGGAAATTTATTTGCCACAGATATTGAAGTGAGTTCCTGCTGTGATCTTAATGGAGGAGTAACCTTAACAGACTATAAATAGATGCATTTATATATAGATGCCCCGTAGATGAACCTCATGGACCTCTTGGGGAGAAGAAAGAAAAAAAAGGTTGCTTTTCATGATATAGTGACTTGAATTAGCTCCCACATGATAGCAGTTTCTCCTTCTTCCAAAACAAAGCAAAGTCCTTATTGTAACCATAAATCTGTTGTTCACAAGAGGTTAGTTCTGGATACAGGTACTCTTTGTCTAACAATTGTATATAGAACTAGATTCAGCTTGGTTTTGTCATCTGCTTTGTTATCCACCAGATCCTGTGTTACCTACCTGCTTTCTATCTCTCTGCAAATAGAGAATTCCTTTTTACACATGCCCACACCTGCTGTATTACTTCTTTTAGCTGCCAAACTCTTTCAGAGTAGGTACTATCCTTTAGTGTGTATATGCACGTTATATAGTACAATGGGATTCCATTGTCTTTGCATAAAAAAAATTAAAGGTTAAAAAAGTATATTAAGGCAATGTTACACTTATTAGAAAGCATATCTGGTCAAACAGTAATTTCTGAGCTGTGGGCATGTGGGGATTTCTTGTTTCGTTTCATGAATGCAGTGGGACAGAGGGGAAATTTTCACATGGCACACATGAACTTTGAATAGTCAATGTTGATTTTGCTCAACTAAAATTTAAGAGCACAAAGGTGATACATTAGCTGATGTTCAGAAAATGGCATTAATATAAGAGAAAAAAAGGTTTTTCTGGGTCAGACCAAAGATTCCTCTAGCTTACAAACCCATTCCCATCAGAGCTTTTACAGCAAATGTCTAATAATAAGGACAGGTCATATAATGATTTTCATGTGAACTATTCTCAATTTTGAACTGGTTTAGGCTCACAAGAATTTTTTATCCCAGTGTGGTTTCAATGTGTTTTACTTACATGTGATTTTACAGTTTACCCTGGAATATCTGTAAACTTTTAGCATTTGTAACATCTTGTGGCACTCTTGCATTGTATAAGAAACTGCCGGCTTTGTTATGAATCTGACTTTTACTCGTTTCATATCATGGCCTCTGTTCTTATATGGGAAGTGATAGCATGCAATTTCTCCATATCTGCTGTCTGTGTGTCGGTTTGATTTTATAGCCGTCTGTTATCTATTCCGTTTTCAAGAGACGAGAGTCTTTTGAAGATACCAAACAAGTCTGTTGTTTTCCATATGGGAAGAGTCCAATGCCACTGAGTATTCCCAGCAATGTGCTCTGGACCTTTTCCTGTTTTAATAGTTCTTACTTTGGATGACTTAAATAGCAGCATAACGATACTCTCGTTTAATTCTTTATGCCTTTCCTAATTGCTAATATTTCACTTGGGTTTTTGACTGCCAGTGAGTACTGAGCTGCTGGCTTTACAGAGCTATCAGAATGCCACAGTCCCCACCTACTCAGCTCAGGGCCTGTCATTTCACTGGTACATCACTGACATATGCATATTTCCCTTGCACTTTGTTTAACGTCTACCTGTGCATATGCATTTCCGCTGCTGTTCTCTCTGTTCCAGATCAATAAGACCTGTTTACTTGTCATAGATAGATAAGAGCAGAGAAACCACAAACCTGGATAGCTTGCTTATTTTTTTCCCCTCCTGACAGGCAGTTAGCTTCCCTAGGATATGAAAATGCCGAGTTGTCTGCTAGGAAGCCAGTATACAGACAACAAACAAGTTTGTATAAGGAACTGATGCTGAAACTTGAGGTTTATTAGTTCCAAAAACACAAGCTTCAGACACCTGGCCTAATGTTTCTTCCATCAATCCTTTCCTGCCCTTGGCAAATCCACAAAGCAGTATCATCTCCTATAGAAAGCTACTACCCGGCTCTTGCTGTCATAAATGCTCCAGATAAGCAGTATACACTTGGCTTAGTACTGCACCTGATTAATTGTCTTTTAATTACAGATTTTTTCCATATTACTATGGTGTTTATGTTTATGTGTAGTATTAATGTCCTCAGCAAGATTTAATCAATTTCCTTCATGACACAGTATTTTACTCATTCCCTCTGTTCTCCCATTTTCTCTTGGATTAGTTTACCACTAATACTGTCCAAGGAATTCTGACCAACTTCACCGAGAATTTTATCACTGTCATTCTAGAAAATGTTTAATAAATTAGTCTTTAGAGTAGATATCATAGATACTTTCCTAATAGCTCACCATTGGTGCCATTTGAACTGATATTTACAGCTTTCCCTGAAGGCACAGAAAGGTCTTAGTGGTGTTTACCCTACCATTAAATTTCTCAGCTGTCACAATAGTATGTGCATTGTACAATGTCTCCAGGGAGGGGGAAAGAATGATTTATCAAGGTCAGGTCTTATAGTTTTTGATTGATTTTTGGTTTGGGCATTATAAAAGTTGCATCTGTCTGAGGAAGAAGCCGCACAGATGTCTGATTCAAAAGCCTCTGATTCAAAAACACATCTATTATGGCAAGTGGGCTCATCTCATATTAAATGTTCACAAGCTATTTATTATATCTGTTGAACTTTGAAAAATGCATACCACAACTCTAAATATTATATGCAATTATGAATTTGTTTTCTTCCATTGTACTTTGGAAATTACTTTTAAAGGTATTTCTTTAGAGCTCTGAATCTTCAGATTTCATTTCTTCGCACAGCTGTGAAGGTTATCAGAACCTCCTTTCATCCAGTAATGCACACACAAACTGTTTCCAAATAAGGAAAATAATTTTATTTGCACACATTATTTCTGTTATATTGTAAAGTCTTCATCAAACATACTTCTTCCTGGTTTCCTTGTACAAATTTATAGAATTACAGAATAGTTAAGACTGAAAAGGACCTCGGGAGGTCTTCTAGTCCAACCTCCCATGCAAAGTAGAGTCAGCTACAAGGTCAGACCAGATTGCTCAGGGCTTCATCCAGCTGAGTCTTAAAAATCTCCAAGGATGGACTACACAACATCTCTGTGAAGCCTGCTCCACTGCTGGAGTGTCCTCAGGTGAATTTTTTCTTTTATGTCCACACCTTACCAGCCATGATTCTTGTCCTTCTGCCAGGCACTGCTGTGAAGACCCCACCTCCAACTTCTCAGTAACCACCATGCAGGTATGGGCAGGTTACTATTAGGCCACCCTGAAGCCACCTCTTCTCCAGGCTGAACAAGCCCCACTCCCTCAGTCTCTCTTCACAGGAGAAAAGCTCCAGCTTTTGATCACTCTAGGGGTTCTCTGCTGAACTCTCTTCAGTGAATTGATATCCTTTCTCCTCTGGAGGCTCTAAAACTGAAAGCAGTTAATAGATGTGCTCTCATGAGTGCTAAGGGGGAGAATCTGTCCCTTCAACATCCTGGATATGCTGCTGTGAACACCACTCAGGGCACACTGCTGGCTCATACTAAGCATTTACCTTTTTTCAGTCACTGCTAACTTCCCCGGATATTAACTACTTTTCCAAGATGATAATGGCCTCTCTATGAAATTGTTCAGCTATCTCAGTACCCTTGGATGCAGTCTGTCAGGTCACAAGGACTCTGTAGGTTGAGTTCTCACATGTGGTCCTTATCTGCTGTTGGTAGTTCCTCTTTTCCTTGAACACTTTAACTGCGCACAGAAGCCTGGGAGACCTTGTTGGTGAAGACACAAAAAAGACATCAGGTAGTTCAGCCTTATTTATGCCTGCTGTTGCCCCAGCCAACTGCCCCCATAGAATGATACAACCATGATTTTGGGGAGGAACTATTCTTGAGCTAAGAGATTGCTCTTAAAGACCTGCCAGCTTTTACAAGCTCCTTTGCCCTTCACAGCTGCCTCTTACCTCTTACCAGGTCACTCCTACCAGTTTCTTGAATAAGCTAAATTCTGCCCTCAGATCCCAGGGTCTGTAATTTGCTAATTGCCCTCTTCCCTCCCTGATGGATCTTGAACTCTTCTGTTTCATGGTCACTACAGCCAAAGCTGGTATTCATTATCAACTCCTCAGACAGTTCCTCCTCGTCAGTGAATAGTAGATCCACCTGTTCATCTCCTGCAATTGCCTCATCTGTCACTTATATCAAGGATTTATCCCTGATACCTCCCAAAAAAATCTGCTCAGTTACTTGGCTGTAGCTGTGTTGCTATTCCAGTAGATTGCAGGAAGATAAAAATCCCTCCTAAGAGTGTGTGTATGGGGTCTATGATACAGAGACCTTCATAAGTTGTTTAAAGAAGATTTTTTTATGCTTCCTTATCCTAATAGGTGATCTGTAACAACCTCCTACCACAATAGCACCCTTACTGGTATGTCCTTTAATGCTGAACTAATCCGTCTTTGAGACTGATCCTTATGGGAAAGTTGGGGAGAGCCTTCAGAAAAACTGCTTATCAGCAGATTGAATAACAGTCATTTGTGTAATTTGAGAATCAATCTCTGAAGACTAACCATATACATTAACAGTTCGTAAATGTTGTGAATACTTTACAATATATGTTACTAGTAATCCAAAAAACCTTTAATAGCATTCTTGTTTCTGTTTACTAAGTAAAAATCTGATATCCATATAGTCTGTGCCTAACTTAGTTTTGAGGGAAACTCTGGAAAATCTTGTCTAAACATCTGCCTAAAATTGCATGCAAGTACTTTATTTAGTGGAGGCTTTCTTGCCCCTCTGTCATGTAGCCCTTCCCTTTTCAACAGCCCTCCTCTTTGCGTTTCTCTTCTTTGATTCCACTTAAAAATCTATAGAAAGAGACAGAGAGCAGTGTTTGGAAAGATTACTGCAGTAAGTAATAGGACATCTTCCATGTCCTTCTCCTATGTCAATTTTAAAAGATGTTAAGGAACTATTGGTTTTACTGGTCAAGTAACACAGTGACTCATGAACACATAGTAGCATGACTGAATTTGTATAATTAATAACACTAAAATGTTGTTGATAGTCTGAAGCAGCACTGAGTAAAATGTATTCACTTTGCTACTTATGCAAGATTTTGCTCATTTTGGTTCTCAACATTGTCAAATCATCTAATTCACATAACACAGCACTCATCATGCCTTGCCATTTCTATGTGAATCATCAGCACTTTGTTATACTCTACATTTTTGTTAGTCTTTCCTTGGTGATCTTTCCAAAATTCAAGAGGTCACTTACTTACAGAGCGAATTTTCACACGGCATCTTGGTCTTGTCTTCCATACGTGGAGTGAGAGCAGAAGTAACAGTAGTGGTAGCCTTCCTTATAGAACAGAAAAAGAGTTCTTAGGTTTGTTTATAGCAGTGAATTAACATTTTCTTCCATGCAGTGCAATTTAAATTCACTTTTCTGTAATTCTCCTTTTCATAGTTGCAAATAATTGCTACATGAAAAATGAAAAATAGTAGAAAATTGCTAATGACCAGTCTCATTTTAAAGAAATTTATTGTATTAGCTACCATTTATTTGAGAGGACTATACAGTGTTAGGATGTATACCCTGGGGTGCTAGAAATCCATTGGCACAGAGCTTTTGTGCAACCTATTTATTTTGTGTCATCATGCATTTTCACAGATCCTAATGTTTCAGATTTATGTAAGCTTCCTATTTTACGGGAAGAACTTGATTGCCCAATTGCCTTGTGATTTAGTCATTCTGCAGCTGCAGAGATGAGCGATGGTAACATTATTCTTGAAACAAACGGCCTAAAACTGTAAGTTTCAAGAATAACAGGAAATAGAAGTCTGAGATTGAGCTTTTCTTAACAGTCTTAACAGAAATGTAACACCAACAAATACATGGATGGATGTGATTAACTATTTCCCTGTTGTTTATTTCAGCAAAGTTTTAGTCTCGAAATACATTGTGTGAACTTGAGTTGCATGGTTGTGTGTGGCATTCATCAAGAGGATTTCATGAGAAAAGATGGGTCTATATGAAAATTTTCTTCTTACACCTTTGAGGCAAGAGGAATAGATAGTCAAGTGAGATTACACTTCACCACCAAAGTTGTTTTTTATGTCTGACAGCCTTTTAACTTCTTTCTTCAGCTTCACTGGTAGAGAGTTATACTGTCAGTTTTGTGTGCTGCTCCCCTCGCTGGTGCTTTCCCAGTCCTTTCAGGGTCTTGACGAACAGCCTTGCAGGTGCCTTCTCCTACTGGAGTATCTGAGCCTGAGGGACCGATTTCAAACATTTTTCCCTGCACACACACAGATATACCACAAGCTGCAGTTTTGTCAGTGTTGCCATCTCGATAGCATTATTTATGCTCCTACAGATAAGCTTATCTTGAGATAGATATTAAAATGGATTAAATTCACAAATTGAGCTTAAATGAGGAAAAGGATTGTTCCTATCTAAACATGACCTAATATGTGGAAGAGCAGTAATGGTCAGGTCAGGCAGCGTAGCTTGGCTTTGTGTACCAGTCCAACAACAACAAAGCGAAACTTGGCCAAGTTGAGACAAGAGGTTTGCAGTGGTAACGTTATGTTGGGTATTGATGAATTCTACTGGAAGAGGAGGCAATGCATTTGTAAAGAAAAACCGGTAACTATTATCATGTTTCATTTTGATTTACAGACATTATTAAGGAACCTTAACTCAATGATACCGCAGTTTAATATCTCCCTGAGATATTAAGCCTGTGTTTTTTTCTCTGCTGAGTCTTCTGCTGGTCCTTTTAAAGTTCATATTTTTTTGTCAAGAAAAAGGGAAATGTTTTTTTTTTCATGAGCCTACAAGGTCATATTACTGCTAAGTTCCTTTCCATAAGAAAAACTTCTTTTCCTTGTATATTTATTTCTTCTTTGAAAGCCTAGCTGTGGCTTCACATTTGTGACTGCTTTGAAAGTCAGCCATACTAATAAAGTGATAACATCGTTAACAAATAGAAAATTTAAAATTAAAAAAGTACTGCTGAATATGTGTAATAAGCAGAACTAAAACTGTTCCAGCTTCTTGCTAATATCCTGTGGTAAATTTTACATTTGCTTTACCAAAGAAGGATTGGGCTCAAAAGAATTGTCTCTATTTCTGTTCATTTTGCTTTAACTAATGCCCACGTAGGAACTAAACAGAAGCCTACACGATGTGAATCATATCTTCATTTTAGAAAAAAAGCTTGTGGTTTTTTTTTTGTTTTTGTTTTAATACAAAAGTAGATTCTCTTTGGACAGTAGCTATTTTTCAGGTATGTGTTTGTTTCGGAGCATTTGAGAGAATGTTTTACAGTCATCGGTAGTATTATGTTCAAACACTGTGGTGGTCGATTGTTAATTAGAATTGCCTGGTACTTTCTAGGTCTGTTACACCATATTAGGCACTAAAGAACCAATCTGTCCTTGACCCTTAGCATGTGCACATGTGTGGTCACTCTGTCTCACATCCCTATCTAGATGATGGAAAGGAGGAATTTCACCTGTGGGCCTCAAGGAAATAAAAAAAAAAAAAAAAGTCTTCAGTTTGTGGGTTGCTTTTTTCAAGGTTTTTCCATTGCTTTCTTCCTGCTACTACAGAATGAGGAGTATCTCTAAGTTTTGATACTCTAGGTACAGTTTCTGAATATGTTATTTCTGGAGTGGAAGAGGGTCAGAAAAACACTTCAGGTTAGAAAAGTTTACCAAGATACTGAATGTTTTTAGCTTTGCATCTTGGAAAGGTAAGTGCAATAAAAGCTAGAAGAATGTAGGTTTGTTTATTTCAGAGAAGGATTTCCTGTGGCTTTTGTGTATTTTCTGCTTCTGTTTTTCAGATATGGTGTTGGAAAAAACCACCTATTTGAAAATGACCTACAGATTGGTTGTTAATTCTTGGCTGTATTTGAGCAGCTCTAGAGTTAACTTCTTCTTTTCCCCAGAGTAATAATATCCTCTTTTGTTCCTCTTTCCTTCAGTAAATGCTCTTAGGCTACCTATGATCTACTGAAAGAACCTCAGGCCAGCTATTTCTTCATTCTGAATACTAGCTTAATCAGTTCAGTCGTTCTTTTTACTTATGATATTCTGTTTTATAATGTATTTAGTAAACCAGGAGGTATCAAGAGGAAATTGAATTGAAGCACATAATTCTGTAGTGTTTTTTCTCTCAGTGAATGAGAATGACACAGTCTTTCAGAACTTGGTTTTTAATTTAAATTCTTCCATTCATTTGAAACTACTGGTAATACCCTATGCTTTTTCAGTGTTTTATTTATTGATATATGCTTGGTACATATTAGCTTTTCATATACAGTATTGTAATTTCTTCAACGTAGCACAGGAGTTAGAGGCAATTTTAGAAGCTAATTGAAAAGTTTGATCTCTTTGCATAAGATATTGTTCTTTGAAGTTACTGCTCTTCAAGTTTTTGTGTTTGTTTTTTTGGTTTTGGCTTGGTTTGGGTGTTTGAGGTGGTTTTTTTCATTTTCCTACAGCTTTTTTCTAGAGTGGATCTTAGTGGATATCTTTATTTTGCTAGAGAAATAATTTTCAAATCCTCCCCCCCTTTCATTTTGCTTCTATGTGGAAATTAGAAGCATACCATTGCCACAGATGTATTCAGTCAGGCTCATAACCCATTATAACTGTCTTGAATGTGATCATAAAAGCATAAAATGATGCATTCTATTTTCTTATGTGTTTGCTCTTGCTATGTGAAGAGCAGATACTTCTCATTGTTGAAATAGCACTTAAATGAGTTTTACCCTCCCTGGAGAGTGGGGATATCCCATTTATCTTTGGCATTTTGTCAAAGCATATGTTAACTAGAGACACAATCTAAGTTGTGAACATGCTGAAGTACATGTTTCTGTATATAGACATATACAGAAAGAATATGTTAAAATACACTTTAAAAGTGTAAAAAATATTTGCTTAAACTTAGGAATATTCTGTTTCTTCTATGTTTGCAGTTAATTTGTTTTAATAGATTACAATAAATAGTGTCTTATTGTTTGTTTAGTGTTTTTCACATATCTACATATTGTCTGCAGGCTTAAGATACTCATTTCAGGAAGAAGGAAGTATAGAAAAGTAAAAGCAAGTTAGAAAAATATGTAAGATTTGGAAAAATGCTTGCTTTTTTCAGTGAGAATTGAAGGAGTTTGAGCTATGCCCCCCAGTGACTTCAGAAGCTTGATTACGGAGTTTTCACAAATTTCTGTAAACCAAGAACTAAGGAGATACTGGAACATTTCTGTAACATGGATATAGAAGTCATACATGGGGTAAAAGGAACACGAGGCAAGTGATGTCTCTGGCAGCAAGTTAGTAATTGCTTAAAGAATGTTGAAACATGGACTTGCACCACATTGCATTAGGATCTGGTAAAGGATCTTGAATACTGAAGAGCCACATAGTAAACCTGTACAAATAGCACAGCAGATCTGGATGGCAATCCTGGTTCATGTTCTATCCTTTTATGCTGCTGACTGTACGCTGCTCCGCTTCCTGAAGCCTGCAGCAAGTTAGACACATTTACTTACTGCTACTGATGTAGTTCACTTTTGGATTTTCAAAATCAGGTTATGGGGATCATAACCTCCTCTTCTGGATTGCAGATATTTTACTGTATTAATTAATACAAATTTTCAAAGTCAGATTGACTACAGAAAGTGATTTTATTTTTTTGTGGAAGAGGATTTTAATGTTCTCACGAGATTTTTTGCTGCTGATAAATTTCATGACACGGGGGAAGGAGGTGAATAGGCATATTGCTGCCAAATTGAAAATGTTATATATTCTGTGATGGAGTCGTCAAACCGGAATATGTAACCTTTCTACTTACTAAGCTTTTGATGATAATTATCTGACATACAGGTGAATCATACTGTCTTAAAATAGAATTAATGAGCGTTTCCATTGAGAGTGCAATCTACTAGATTATTAAAGAGCATCTGTGTTCTTTCAATTACGGTAATTTCACTGTTTTAAATAATGTTTTACATTTCCTGATGAGAAAGTAACTATACTCAGCGTATGCTTATTAAGCCACTTAGCAAACATAGTTGTATTAATAAAATCCAAAGTGTGTCACTTCACTGCGTGGAACAGAGTCTTGGATACAATGCAGCCTACTCAAGACAAGTCATGTCTGAGTACTGGGAAGTCTAGCTGAGTGGTTTTCATGCTGTATTTCACAGCGTATTCCCAAGGGATTCACAAACAGCAGCCAAGGAGCACTACTGTAGAGTGTATATATAGACTTGCCTGTGAAAGTGGAAATTCCAAAGGAATCTGTTCATTAAAAATTGTTAGAAAATATGTCTTTTTGGTTGCAGTTGTATTTATTAGAAGTGAACAATAGTTACACTAGTGTTGTACATTTTGAGGGGCAAGTGGTAATGGTTTCCCTTGATTTAGAAGAATTTAGAAGATCCTCCATACCTTGAAAGGCAGTAGAGTTTAAGAAAAAAGTTAAGAGATCTGTCCCAGGCGGCCTGGGACTACGAACAAGTCTCTTTTGCAGTGGTGGCCATAGGACAGAAACCTGTCTGTGCCTGATAAATGCCGCATGGAGCTCAACAGTGTTGGAGGCTGAAAAGGAGGATGTAGTCTCTGGAGTAAAGGAAATAACCCAGCTTTTTATATGGCACTTAAAGGCCATAAGAGCTGCTTAGTGAAAAATGAAAATGAAGCAAGGTCTTTGGGTGTCCACAAGTGAGAGGCTAAGGGGAAGAAGACAGGTAATACAGGAAAACCTGGGAACTTTAGTATCTAAAAGGTAGAAGAACTATATAATGTTTGGGGATCTACTCAGGGTTTCTGTTTGCCTGCACTTCTGAGAGAAGGACCTGAATCATATCAAAACATATAATCAATACAGTGGGCTGATGAGCTAATGCAAGAGAGTATAGAAGATTTTTTTTTTAATGTCATCTTTGTTTACAGTAAAATTATTATTAGCAAGTTAGGTCTCTTCCATGGGAAGCATCTTGCTCCTTAGAGGTGCACCTGTGAGCAGAAGTCCAGCCATAACTGATCTGCAGAGCCAGGACTGTGATATGGTCCAGCAGGGAACTACATGTCCTGAAGATCAGTGGACGTAAAGATGAAGTGTTTATTTTATAATTTACTTGGTATTTAGAAATGTTTCAAATAACTCTAGATATGGCTGCTTTCTGACTTCCTTTATGTGAAGTCATTTTGCTAGTGCCTGGTGACAGTTAACTGGATCCTGACAGCTTATTATAGAAGAATATTATCATCACTGGTATCTGGGATGGAAAGACATAAAGGCATAGCAAACTAGATAATTTTTTAAAGGTATACATACCTGAATTGACAACTTTGTTTTGAAATACCCCAGAGCAGTTTTTTTTTAAGGTAAGTTTTTGTTGTTTTGTTTTTTAAGGTATACATACCTGAATTGTTTAACTTTGTTTTCAAATACCCTGTAGTAGTGTTCATTAAAAAAAAGTTTATGAGATTCTAGGGAGGTGGGTTCGATATGGAGTCACAGCAGAATGTGAAAATCTAAGCTATTATTCCTTATCTCCTCGTAGAAGTTATTGCTTTATACATGTCTACCACAAATAATTTGGCTTCTCAATTTTAACGAAGAATAAACACAGATACTATTTGTCAGATATCTTACCGGATAATTTGAACTGTCTTAGCAAGGCTTTACGTAGCCTGGACACCTTGATATTCTACTTGAAGGAGCAGTGTTTATTTCTTAGGTAAATAGTGCAATTGAAAGATCATGCAGAACTCAATCACAGAATGGTAGGGGTCGGAAAGGACCTCTGTGGGTCCTCTAGTCCAACCCTCCTGCCGAAGCAGAGTTACCTACAGTAGACTGCACAGGACCTTGTCCAGGCGGGTCTTGAATATCTCCAGAGAAGAAGAATCCACAACCTCCCTGGGCAGCCTGTTCCACGGCTCCGTCACCCTCAGAGGGAAGAAGTTCTTCCTCATGTTCAGACAGAACTTCCTGTGCTTCAGTTTGTGCCCGTTGCCCCTTGTCCTGTCACTGGGCACCACTGAAAAGAGCTTGGCC
>Ga0065711_1035015_pt1 | contig 22925 bp, 17 predicted proteins | sample Hoacrofraction12_FD_59098 | JGI IMG/M metagenome (GOLD analysis project Ga0065711, IMG submission 59098) | Hoatzin crop microbial communities from Cojedes, Venezuela - Epithelial fraction 12 v2 (version 2) | ecosystem: Host-associated > Birds > Digestive system > Esophagus > Crop | place... | reverse complement strand
GCCTGCCGCTTCGCTTCCCCCCCTTTCCCCTTTAGGGCACTGAATCAGGTTGAACAGGGCTCGGTAGGCATGGGCCAGACCCCAGCACATTGCAGTGATTTGTGGCTCTCTGGAGTTCCCAGGGTGGCAGCACACTTTTTGCAGATATTTTACTAGATTGTCCTGATTCTGTACTTGTTTAGGGGTGAGTTTAAAATACACCGGGGGCGCCCACTGCCCTAGACGTCTGCCCATGCTGTCCCACACACCCAGCCACTCACAGCTATCCAGCCCCGGGCAGGTCTCTGCATGATGTTCTTAACTACTTGTTTAACCCTAAACAAGACCCAAAACCCATTCAGGAGGCATAACAAAAGGAGAATGCTGCCCTGAGCATCCCACGGGCACTCGAAATTCTCAAAAGCAGTTAGGACTAGCCTGAGGGAAAGGGGGGGGGTGTGAAAGAGTGGGGGGAGGTATTCCCTTCGGTTTTCCCCACAGATTGGGCTTGATTATTAACAAATTCTGACATAGGATCCGAGGTACGGAAATGACTGCAGTGCCGCATGCAAATACAAGCCTAATTTCATGCACAGTGAGGTTATCTTGTCATAAATTGATATCGTACAGTACAGCAAAATTATCTTCCTGATCTTTTTCCTAGCAATGATGAACAGCACGGCATTGAATACATACTGCAAATAAGGATTCAAATATCACAGCCATCTGATCAAAGTCAGCAACATTTTTTACCGGCGACTATTTAACTAACACAATAAATGCGTATAACAAAATTTAACAAAATCTAAGAAAGCTGTTTTAACACCTGCTGCTCAGCCCTGCCGTTATCCCCACCCCACGCTTGGGCGCCAGTTTAATGTTCTGGTTTTGGCTGTAGCCGGCAACAAAAGCGCAACGCGGCTGCCCCTTCCCCCGTTGGGGTGTGGAGCAGAATGGAAAGAGACAGGCAGAAACCGGTGGGTCAGGATAAGGGCAGTTTAACAGAACAGCAAACAGAGGGAACATTAACAGCAACAATACAGATAAGGAGAAAACACAACAACGAACCGCACGACCCAGAGAGCCGTTCTCCCGGACAGGCGCCCGCGCTCCCGAGACGCCAGTGAATTCCCACCGCGCGGCCCCCCCCACCGGAACCCAGCGTGATGGCACATGGTATGGAATATCCGGCTCTGTTTGGCCAGGTTGGGGTTGGGTCAGCCCACCCGGCTGTGCCCCTTCCTGGATTCTGGTGAAAATTCACCCTGTCCTGGCCGAACCCAGGACGAGTGGGTACTGAATCTAGCTCTGAGTAAATGTTTCAGACTTGCTATATGAAGCTGTTGTCTCAAAAGTATTTTCAAGCTGAATTTCTCATCTTGGAAATCATTTATACCCGCGATCACACAGTGATTTTCCTACAGTGCTTTGCACTGGAACTTTGTACTGATAACTAACTGCTGTATATTTCTGCTTACTTCTATTCCCATAGTTTTTCCTAGTTATCTACCTGAGATGTAAAAAAAATTTAAATAGGTAATATATGCCAACAACTATACAACAGATTTCCAGGTATGCTAGTTTGACATATATGAATTATTTTTTAACAAGAATAAATCACTCTGCCCTTTAGCTGCCAGGCTGTCAGCTTCACCTGTGTAATTTAGAAAGAGCATTTCCTAATTTTCATAAAATGGTAGATTTCAGGTCCACAGATGACTTTGTGAATAGTTGCTGGTTTCAGAAGAGTCACTGCTCTCCCTTCATAATGATCTTTAACATCTTGGGAATTAATTCTGGTTTATAGAAAGAAACCTCCATGCCTATTTCTTCAAAGTCTAAGTAATCAAAACAGTCCATAAAAGGGAAAAAAAAAGGTAACAACTGAAAATTTTTAGCACAATTTTTAGTTACAGCAGATGTTATAGAAGTCTTCTCTTTATATCATGTCTTTCAGGAATTTCGCACAATCAACTAAGCTTACCTACCAAAGAATCTAACTTTTTTTAGGCACCTGAGAAATCTTCATAAATATGACCTCTCAAGCTAAATTCACACCATTTGTACTCTGTTCACTTCAGGTGAATTCAACCAGTCTTCTTTTTCTTCACCTTTCAGATATGAAAAGTCTGCATCATAGGATGGGCTACGAAGCTGATTAGGGGACTGGAGCATCTCTCCTATGAGGAAAGGCTGAGGGAGCTGGGCTTGTTTAGCCTGGAGAAAAGAAGGCTGAGAGGGGACCTTATAAATGCCTACAAATATCTTAAGGGCAGGTGTTAAGAGGATGGGGCCAGACTCTTTTCAGTGGTGCCCAGCGACAAGACAAGGGGCAATGGGGACAAACAGAAGCATAGGAAGTTCCAGCTGAGCGTGAGGAAGAACTACTTCACTCTGAGGGTGACGGAGCACTGGAATAGGTTGCCCAGAGGGGCTGTGGAGTCTCCTTCTGTGGAGATATTCAAAACCTGCCTGGACAAAGTACTGTGCAGCCTGCTTTAGGTGACCCTGCTTCAGCAGGGGGGTTGGACTAGATGCTGTACAGACTTCCCTTCCAATCTCTACAATTCTGTGATTCTGTGACACTAGATGTATTAATTCTGTTACTCATTCATTATTTTTCATTAAAAGTTTTGAGATTCTCAAATGAAGGACACTGAAAAGTGGGCATGATTGTAAACATATATGTAAAGTGGGGGACAGATGGGTACCTGAAATGTAAGGACATGTGGTTTTTGAGGATAACTGGTTAACAGCCACTCAACATAGGAAACAAAGATGAGAGACTAGAAAACTAAAAAATTAAACACAAAGGTACACAAACCTGAGTAAGACACAATGAAGACAATAACAAAAATGAGAACGCTTAGGTCTCTGATTGATGGACTCATGAGAGTAAGGGTCTGCCACTAGTGACTTCCTCCTAATTGGTGGGGAAGAACCAGGCAGTCTGTGCTGCTCATGTCTGTGTGAATGCTGGTGTTGTGTTTGTGTGCAATGGAGAAGGTACTGCTCTGCTTGTGCTGGTCTGTGAGGTTTCCTGGAAAGCTGGACTGTTTCAAACAAATTCATTTGAATAGAGGCAAATGCAAAACTCCTTAGTTCTAGTTTTCCTCTAGAAGGTAAGTCACCTTAGTTATCATTAACTGCCTCAAATGCAGGTTTGTGGGCTATGTTGCCATTTGCAGCCAGAGGAGCCTCCAGACAGTCGATTCATGTATCTTAGAGCTGTATTAATCAACTTCTGTAGATAACCTTCTCTGTCTATTCACAGCAGAAGGAACCGAGGTGACTTAGGCAAGAAAAATAATTTTTAGAATGCTAAGGTTAAGTGAGAGATAATCTTGACCATAGGCACCAGGAAAAACTAGAAGGCCGTTTTTCTAGACAGAAAACAATTTAGAGATCATGGAGCTTCCAGTACAAACCTGTAATTAATGTGACCCTGAACATATAAACAGGGTGGAAAGAACTAGAGAGATAGTCCTCCTTTTGTACACAGTGCTGATAAGATCAATATAATAAATTGTTACCAACAGTGCCTTCTTTAACAATTTGAAGAGGGTGCTGATAAACTACAGATAGTGCAGGAAAAGCTATAAAAAAACAGCTCTAGGCTTCAATGTGCAAAGGGTACATATCACTTCAGGACATCATCACATGAAGTCCTAAGGGTTTCAGGTCCTCAGCTCCAGCAGACAAATCTGTCACAGCACAACTTTCATTAACTAATCATGCTCTGCCTTTGTATTCCAGTTCCTTTCTCCTGCTGAAAGACTCCTGGAATCTTTTTCCTCCAGTAGGTAGAAATCAGCTTCTATTTTCCATTCTAAACATGAATAATGACAGTTATCCTTGTTACTTTATATCAAAAGTTGATTTTTAATGTATATGGTGTGAGTAGATGGAGCTTAGTGCTGTTCCTAGGCTTTCCTGGAAAATGCTTTCTTATGTCCTACGAACATAGGAGTACCATAAAGGAGAATGATGGCAGTGGCATATGGCAAGGGAAATCTAACATTGAAGGATGTGTACCTTACGAGGGAAGGGGTTTCAGGCAGGCAAAAGAAAAACACCATGTAACGCAGAAGTATTCAGAGGGCAGAGTATAAGGGCACAGGAAAGTAAGGGTGCAGAGTCCAAGCTAGAAGGACTGAGAAAGGGAGGGGAACTTGTGCATGTCCATGTGGAGTTCCCCTGTATCCTGCTGTCACGCACACTCTGCCCCACAAGAGTTGCTGGGCACTCTCTTTTCCCGACCTCATCCTTTGCTGTTGTGAGTGCTGTGATCCTAAGCAGAGAATTTCTGACGTGTTTGGCTTTTTTACATGTATCTATGTAAAAAATAGATTGACCCATAGCTGTATATGGCCTTTATATCATGTTAGTAAGACGAGTGATTCTAAGACTGAGAATGCTAAAGTATAGATGAGTATAGACTGAGAAAAATAACTTTAACTCTGACTGACTCAGCTCACCTGAGAGTTTGATTTTGCTACATTAAAAGAAAATATTTCCTTTGTGTTTTGTGGTTCACAACATCTCCACATTTCACTGCATCTCATAAGAGAGATGTCTTTCATGGGCACTTTTCACTTCGTGAGGGTTCATGTAAAAATATCAGACAAGAAATTTTTTGCATGAGATCACAGTACAGCAAAAGAAGAGGCTGAAGATGAGCATCCAGCAGTCTGTTTGGTGCAGAGTTCAGGGACACTGGGAAGGAGTGCATAGGAGTGCAAAATAAACCAAGACTCTCCTGACTTAGATCCCACTCGCATTCTCTGTTTTTGACTCTGTATAGCTAAGTGTAACAAGAACTTTTTCAGGTGTACGTAAGTCTCAGTGTTTTCAAAGAAATGCATGTCTGAGAATGTTAAAATCCCCTAACACTGGGATTTTGGCTACTGGATGACTTACAAACTTCCATAAAAAAACCTAAACATAGAAACTCTGTAGCTCTCATTCCCATTGATTAAGACCTTAAAATTCTATTCCTGTGTTTGAAAGTAGTTAAATCACTTAGACACTTTTATCACAAAGTTCCTTTGTAAACTATTACATACGTTCAGTTTACAAGTCTGGAAGGTGCACATATTCACATTACCATATGCACTGGATTTGGATATAAATATTACAATTCAGTCTCCATTCGGAGTATCACTCACAAAACTGCAGATGAAGAAAAGCCAAGATGACAGGACACAGACGAATGCTAATACGTTTGAACTTTTGCTAGCAGTAGTCAGCTTTGATATTAACACAGTCCCTTCTTTTGTCATGCTCAGTATATTGAAAAGTTATTTTAACTGTCTAAGTCTAATAACATCACCAGTCATAATCCATTCCAGAATCTGAGGAAAGTCGTTGACTTTTCCCCCCCTCAGTCATCTTCATCATCTGCCTAGACTGAACAAGACAGAATTATTTTCACTTACCAGGGATTTCATATATCACTGATACTGTAATAATTGCCAAGTATCACAAGAGTTCTGCTGGTATTTAAGGAACTTCAGCTTGAAATTCATGTAATTGATGGATGAAAAAGAAGTTTTCAGAGACTGTTCTTATGCATTTTTCATCAGATCACTGTCATATCATGTTGACCACAAAAGAATAAAAATTATTTAAGTGATACTCTTCATATTACTGAATGCAATGATTATAAGTTAGTATTAAGGTGAGTGTCTGGGGAAGACTTAAGCATATTTAACAATTATATTGTGATAAATTCTGCACAACCGCTCTGTTATGACTCTGTTCGATCTGGTTTCCCATTTACTACTTCTAAGACAATGATGCTTACTACAGCTCCTTTCGTTTTTGGAGATTGCAAGTTTTGTCACTAACTGGTCTAGTCTGGAGACCCCTGAGAATCTCCATTCATCTTTTTCACAACTTGATGAATGGTAAGAAGCAGGTACACCTCGCAAAAAGTATAGAACACATCCACCACCTTGTCCTCAAACTTTCACATACTCATCACATTTTTTGCATTATATCATTGAGCATATATGAGATTTGGATTATTTTTTCTTTCAAGAGTTCTCAGGATATGTCCCTATGCATGAAATTTTGGGGTGGCAAAATATCATTTAAAGTAAACTCTTTAAATAGGAAAAAAAAAACAATTAATAAAAACAGTATTTTGAAACAAAATATCATACATACGTGGATAAAGAAAAATATTTCAAATTACACATCATTTAATTAATTTATGAATGAAAGCACCCTGTCCTCGATGTCAAAAGTGCACTTTACCTTGAGAAAGCAAAAACTGTGAGTAACCAAGTGCGTCACACCATGAGCATGCAATAATTCACCATAAACATTAATATCAAGCAAAGACCACCAGTTATTCTTTAAGATAATATGTGTTATAGAGCACTTCACAAGTAAGAATCAATTGGAAGTCATGGTGCTCTAAAAAGATCAATTAAATCTACAGCCTTTGAGTAAAATATAGTCAATTTTATTACAAATAATCCTTGATCAGTCACAATCAAGATGCTGTTAAGCAGGCATCCTTTATTACAGTGCCGGACACATAGGGGATCTCTCCTTCAAACGTGCATGCCAAACACCCTTTTCATTCCAGGTTAAATACAATCACAATATACATACTGTTCATATTTCTGAGAAATGCTTAGCATAGTCACAGTTTTTCTGAGAACTAATTAGCATATGTTAATGTTTTTCATGCATGTCTGTTGGCGCTTCCGGGTGGTCGTCGGGGGGTCTTCAGATGGAGGCTCGTACCCTTCATCACAGTGTCCGCTGGCTGACCTTTGTTTCTAGGCAAACTCAGTTCTAAGATCATGTATACCATGTCCTTCCAGGTTGTTTTGCTCTGGTCTTGTTGCCCTCTTGGTGCCTCTTTATCTCTGCAGCTTGGTGCATCTCTTCTCCCAAGGCCAAGCTGTCTGGAGTAAAATTATTTAGGCATCTCTTATCCTACAGCTATCCCAATTACCCACTGAGGACCAAGACTTGCTTTGGTTTTATTTTGTAGCTCCATCACTGCTATGTGAACCAACATACCTGGTCATTTGTACTTCGTAAGCTTATTGGATGTTTTCATCCTTGAAATGATTTGGAAATAGGCAATGAACAATATCAGATGTGAAAAAAATTATATTAGGGAAATGGGTGCAAGATATCACTTTTCCTTGTGCTGAAGTGCAGAAGAGCCATTTATTAACAGCTTCATGTTACTGAGTTGCTTGCAATAGGAAGGGGCTTGGATTTCATGACCCAGCAGGTGTCCCTTATTCATATGTTCCTAATGGCTAAGTTTTATGTAGAATGAGATCTGCATCTTCTCTTCTTTCCTTCTGCCCCTGGATGTAACTATTTCAATATTAATATCTGATTATACATATAAATTGCCTATATTGATTTAATCAGAACCAACAACCAGTTAAATATCAGTAAATTATATTATCAGTCTACAATTCATGAGTCTAAAATGAAATTAAAATTCAATGAACAATGTTATTGAATTAAACGCAGGTGTTCAAGAGCAGTCTGTCAGTTATATGTGCTCATAATGATAAAGGCAGATGTAGTTTGATAATAACTCGGTAATTAATTAACAGGTTTGTTTTTTACTGAGTGGAATAGTATGATACTGGTAACAGTTACTAACCAAGCTAGATATAAGTTTTTCATTAGTGGATTTTTTCAGTACCCAGAATTCCAGATCTTTAAAGGAAGTTAGCTGCTTTTGCTTTTAGCTGTGTTTGTGTTAAACCCATTATGGCCTAGTATTCTTCACTTAGGTCTTTCTGCTCAGTCTTTTGTGATGGTGGGACTCTGTGGCAGAAACATCCATGATTTTCAAAAAAATGCCCTGAATTGTCCTCCGGATCAAATGTGCTCTCGGTATATGCTTTGAACACGATGACAGACATAGCAGAACTCTGTTCTTTCATATCTGTGTGCCCAGAGACATCCAGTGATAGTTTGCTGACTCTCTGGATATTTTCCTGTATTTCTTCTGCCTGCAGTACCCACACAATGACGGGTGCCCTCATCAGCCAGACATCACACAAGTCCCAGCTATCCCTGTGACTGGCATTGCTGCCGAAGCTGTGGGACACTCAAAGTGCTGGGGCGCGTCTGCCCTCACTGGCGAGGAGCATCCCGGGTGCTGCAGCACGGTGAGTGTTCCCAGGTGACGTAGGCTGCCTCCCTCGGAGTGCCTGCTCTGTCATGCTGCACTGCAAGCGTAGGCGTCCACTCCTCCACCACAGTGTTTGCTGCTGTTTGTTCCATCCAAGGGTCAGGATAGCAGCTTTAGTCTTTCTTCAGCATTGGGCTGACAATACAATGAAGTGTACATTTGGTCTGGTTTTCACTTTAATCCTGGCAGAAGACTGTCCCAGATGTCACGTGAGACAACATCAGCCACTGCAATGGGAACAGGTTTCTGTGGTGATTTCAAAGTAGGAAGATTATGGGTTTTTTGTTTTGTTTTTTTTTAATCTGAAAAGCAAATGTTATATAAAAGATCTGAAGCCACTTAGCTTTCTGGGCAACATTCCCAGGCATTTGCAGCAAACAGTCCACCTCCTGGAAGGCAAAAAGGAACAAAATTCCCACCCAGTAGGGGAGGTAATGATGAGCTGCTATATGTCACTATCGCTCACTACCATCAAGGAAACCACAAAGCAAGGCACATAGGCTATTTAACAAATAATTAAAATTTCTGAAAAGATGCCATTGTTAAGACCAAAGCTGATAATTTACACAAATTCTCAAAGGTCATACAACCCCTTGAGTACTCCTTAGTATGATAAAAAATTAACACCAAACATAAGCCTTCCTGCATGACAAAGACAAATAGAGTGTAATAATACTGAAGGCAAGATGACATGTCTGCATTTCTTCTTTCTTGACAGGTGCAACATTATTTTGCAAAGCTGAAAGTTCGGTGTTCAGTACCGCTAAAATTTAGTCCCACAGAAACATAAGAATACATAGCCCCTATTTCAGCTTTCACATAGTAAAGGTGACTTATTTTAAGTATAAATTCAACCTTTGTGATTATCTAAAAGCATGTGATCAAGCCCTTCCTGCATCATTTTCCCTGTTACAAAGTAAGGTATATTTATGGCACCATTAATAACCCAGATAATAACTTGGTTGCTCTTATTTCAGCAAATCATTACTTTATATTTTGAACTAATTACTGAAACTAATAAAATCTGGTTTCCAAGTTTCTTTTCCAACATATATGTGTCTCAGATGGAAATACTAAATCACTATTGCTCAATAAAATAAAAATCTTTAATTAGCATATATTAAAATATTAAATGTATAAACAGTTGTTAATATTAGAGCTATTATTGGCTGATATTATTCAAAGTCAAATAGATTTTTCCATGCTTATGATTTTACTGCCTTTCACTGTTTTGGCCAGCAATAATAAGGATACACTAAACACACAATAATGGGAAGAGCTCCCAAATCCCTGATTAACTCAACTCAGCGTGAAGCACTGGTCTGTATACTATCACAGAAGATGGAACTTGGTCTATCCAGACCCAGACCCTGCATTGTGAATAATCCAGACTCTGCATGTTCTTAACCTAATTAAAAATGTCTTTGCCTTGAAAATAATTCCCCTAAGTCACTGAGCAGTCAGGTTGACCATTCAGAATTTGTGTGTAAAAATGTGCTGATTTTGCCAGTGTTGTGGTAGAGCTGATGAACCTTAATTCCGTAACACAGAGTACACATCTTCAAATAGTACTTCGATGCAGCTGGGGAAAAGACCTCTGGCAATGGGGCATCTCCATGACCTTTGCCTTCATGTTATGGTGACTAAAGTTAGCAATAACAACTCCATACTTTTATAAGTTGGCAAATATTTCCAATAACACTGAGTCAACCCTTCTAATCATGATGAACCCCTCTCCTATAAGGAAAGGCTGAGAGAGTTGCAGCTGTTCAGCCTGGAGAAGAGAAGACTTCAGGAAGACCTTATAGCAGCCTTCCATTACATGAAGGGAGCCTACAAGAAAGATGGAGAGAGACTTTTTACAAGGGCTTGTAGACATAGGACAAGGGGGAATGGCTTTAAACTGGGTAAGATTTAGATTAGATGTGAGGAAGAAATTCTTTACTATGAGGGTGACGAGGCACTGGCACAGGTTGCCCAGAGAACTTGTAGCTGCCCCCTCCCTGGAAGTGTTCAAGCCCAGGTCGTATGGAGGTTTGAGCAACCTGGTCTAGTGGAAGGTGTCCCTGAACGTGGCAGGGGGGCTGGAACTTGAAGACCTTTCAGGTGCCTTCCAAACCAAACCATTCTATGATTCTACGACAATTCTAAGACGAGTCAAGTTGTGGTTGTGAGTTGTGGCTGCTCCCTCTTTTTTATAACGAATCCTCAAGCTGCTTCTGCACTGATAGCTTACTCTAGCCCTTTCTTAGAACAGTATCCATAACAGAGTTGTCCTGGCCCAAACAGCTAAGATGAAGGGTTACTATACAAAGGAGCTCTGGATATACAAAAATCTCACTCTTCAAAGTGGAAAAAGCACCTGTCTAACTTCAAAGGCAAAACCAACCCGTTCATATTAAAATTCTTTTCAGATTAACTTTCTCTTTCACTCAGTGTCATTGAGCTCCTTCCAGAACATTATAGATCTAGGATTATAACGCAAACCCTTGAAGTAGTCCCAGCTTATCATGGGGCTTACATAAAAAATGTGGTTTCCCAACTTTGCTTTTTCAGCAAGAATCCTAGAATCCATATTTCACAGTTGTGGTTCCAAATTTTGCTGAAGTAAAAAGCCTAACATGCTGCTCCTGGTCAAAACTCATAAATAATTATCAAGCGAATGTTTCATTTATTCCAACCAAAATATCACAAGTAATTGTAATTTATAGTACCTGTACTCTGCATAATAAAAAAACGCTTGTTAGTGGACAAAAAATTAGAAAAGTTCGAAAAAAAACCAAAACCAATAAGAAAAACTTTTATTAATATGAGCAGACATGACAAATAAAAGAATTCTCTATATGTAGAGACAAAGACTTCTGTCCAGGGCTGCTCTATCAGTGAAAAGAGAAAAACAGTGTTACATATACATGGGAAAATTTGAGAGAGTTCAAACTGACTTAATTATTTTTGATATCATGAGTTGAGTTAGGCTTCAAAGTAATTTTGGCAGTTTTGAAAAATTTACTCATTTACACAAAGACTTTGAGAATTGGATGATGATTCAGGCTTTCTTTACTTGTAATTCTATGATTTGAGATACTGTACGGAAGTCTCCAGAAAGCTCTGAACATATTTCTTTGAAGCCAGGCCTTCTTGTGATGTTTTACCTTCACAGATAAGTAGTGTCATCAAAACCACTAGTCACTAGTCACTAGTCACTACAAAGGTAAGTATTGTCTTTCCCTTATTCTCTTCCCTCTCCCACATTGACACCAAGGAAACTGGACAAAGAAAACTGATGGTTTGCTACCTCTTGATCCAAGAAAAGTACAAAGTTGAGAATGTGCCACTAAATTCTTCTTATTCCTACTTCCTACCTGCTTAAAATATCCAAAGATACTAAGAATAGATGCTAAAAGTAAAAAAGCTTGGTTTTAAAGAATGGAAATATGTTATATTCCTTATATATATGCAAGTTATAGAATTATAGATACTCTACAATGTCAAAATAATACAAAATAAATACAATTTATCTGCAAAAATAAAGAGATACCTAACAGAAAGAAAACTTGATGTATAGAATGGGAAGAAGGCTCTGGTCTACACATGGCACATGGACTCAAGCCCTTATTTCACTTCTGTTAGCAGTGAGTTTGCTTTGGCATGCCACACCAGCACTGAATGTTCAACATTAAACACCTTGCCATGACAGAACACCAAAGCTCTTAAAAAGTCTTATATCAACACATTTTCATCCATATTTAAATTTGGATGCTTGATTCCTGGGCCTTATAATTTAAAAAAATTTTGAACTGAATTTGTTTGATGCCCATTGTTACTCAAGTGGATTTTGGTACTATAGACATGGGAATTCCTTGCTTTCCGGGTGATCATTTAAAATACTTCAAAATGTTAAAATCTAAGGCTGTAATACATAAGCAGAATGATCAGAGGCATCTTTTACTTTATCAGATACAACTCTTTTCTATCAAAGGCTGCTGCAATTTATAAAGCCTTTCATAAAATGAGCAATGTTCTCCTGAAGGTTCAATAAGGCTAATTATTCCCTGTCGCTGCCAGAAACACTGTTCTGATACAATTTATATTACAATGCTATGCATTGGCATATCTATTTTGAAATGAAGCTTGATAGTTGCCCTGCAATTGCCTTTCTTTTCTTGCTCTGATCATTCTGTGCCCTTTCTAATCGATTAACTTGTCTCCTTACGGCAAGAATTTCCATAGACTTTGGTTAAGGTCCCGGGCAAAGGAACATGTTCACGAATCAGATCTTCGGAATGAGATTTAGAGAAGTAACTACAAGCAGCTGGACCCTCTAACCCCTTCTAGTTATGATTACACAGCATGTTAGACAGGCAGCTTCCTCTCTGATTCCTGCTAGAGGTTAACCAGGGCCTATTGCCTTCCTGATAGCTGACATCTCTATCATGTTAAATTACAGTGGAGACCTTCTAAGGTAAACTTTTCTCTTAAGAAAACCTGGCCTATATGCATACTTCACAAGTTGCTCAATATTTGTTACATAACCCTATAGAGGCAAATTAAAGTTTCTCAATCCATTTCCTCTACTTTCAGTGATGGATCAATGAAACAAAAAGCAAGCTAATATTTTTATTAATTTCTTTGATATTCTTTTGTGGCTGGATGGGATGGAAGGTAATTATACTCTTCCTTTATATAATAAGCATAGACATTATATGGATTACTGAAATTTGATAATACCTAATTATACTTTATTGAGATTATACTGAATTTTGTCCCATTTTTGTTGATATAACTAAACACCACTTATAGTGTATTTGACAATGTGGTAGTCTTGTTTAATTAAGTTCCCCAGAAGAAATAAAATATCCTTGGTATGAAGACAACAGTTTTGCAGAAGGTTTATGATCTTTTCCTTCATCTTTGAAGAGCCCTTGTAAAGGTAATTAGTCTTTTCACTGTTAAGTAGTTTGTGTACTAGTTAGATTCCATGATTGAAATTGGGAGTCTTTTGTAATAAAAACAGTGGTTCTTCTTTGCAGATTATACAGTGCAAGTCAAACTGTTTGTCCTTTCCTACTAACTAATGCTTTTCCTATAAAATGATTTTTAAGGCTTTGATGTTAGATACTGTTCAGTAACATCCGATATTTTTACAACATTATTGAAAAAAATTGAGGTCTAAGAGAATTTTTATACATTTTACTAGTGTTTTTATCTAAAAAACACCCCAATAAATGTTCTCAGATTTTAAGTCATACTGTAGCTCTTTCACTTATCAGCAGCCATTTTAAAGTGTCCACCAGAACTGACCATGGCATTCCAGCCATGAGCTCAAGAACACTGACTTGATATAGACACAGGATTTAAATACACCGTCTTTCATACAAATTGTCTTCATCCCTTATACTTTACTCACTATCTTATCTCTATCTGTGTTAAATGCAAGTGCATTTCAGGCATGTGGATCTCTAGCAATGAATGACAGTCTGAAGGTGCAAGAAAATTGTGTCTCATGCTACCACTCAGAGAACAGCAGGGCAGGTAGGTCTGGGCTCCATGCTTAAAAGCTCCTATGGTTAAAAGCAATGAAACTCCTGACAGAAATGGGAGAGAGAAGCCCAGAAAGCTTAAGGCTCAGTGTGTTCTTGACCAGCCTCTTTTCTGCAGGGAAGCAGGGTGCCAGGCATGGTTTCAATTACAAAGGCAGAGCATTTCCTTCTGTCCTAGCCTTATGGTTGTTGAAAATTATCTCCTTCTATCCAGTTAAAAATTTATCTTATGCTGCACAAGCTGAGCATTTCTGATTTCTGAGAAATGTTCCTCTCCACCCGTTGTTGTTGTGCACAGAATAGGAACCCATCAGCCTTTATCCAGGTCATTCAGTATCTGATACTGAACTGTTGGACCACATAAACTCATCTGTAGAAATGTGCATTCTCCTCTTTGAATAATGAATATATGTACACATGTAAAGTCTAATTCTTCCTTATTTTGAAGGAGGAAGCTACAAACATAGAACACAAGAATAATTTGGAAATAGAATGAACATGCATTTCCTGTGACTTTCTTCATGGATTCTTGCATTCCTGTGACACCACCAGACAGTGTTTTAAGACCAAAGGATATTTTCTCTTTATTGCCAAAGAATGGCTCTCCTGAGTACCAGACTGTGGTACCCAATCTTGACTCAGCACGTCCTTGTCAGAAGGATAGAAAAAAGAGATAAACCACATCTTTGTTCCTCAGCAAGGGCTATGGTGTCTTGGCTATTTCCTTAATGACAATTACCTCTGTCACCCTGGCACTGTCCACATCCAGTCCTGCCAACCCGCCATGTGTACACAGAATGTGTGCTTACCAGAGAAGGTCCCAGATGCTGGTTTCTAGGTCTTATTCAGGTTTCTTTAAGACTGAATCTGAGTTTGCATAAATACATAAAACTAGATCTATCCTTGAAGTTTCACTTGTAAAAAAATACACACATACTTCCCTGGAAACATATTGCCTGTATCATAGCTGTATAATACCCATGTACGGAATTTTAGCTTACAACAGGTAAACTACTTCAGTTCAGTCCAGAAGCAGTAGTATTTGAAAGAGTATAGTATTTATTCAAATTAGGCAATATGCTTTTAGCAAAAAGATACATTTTATAAAAAATATAGAAATCTATTTCCAATTTTTTTCCCTTTTCCTTGAAACTCTTATGAATTCTGTTAGTCAGGGGCACTATGTACAAGAATTTCAGTAGTAATAGGAAAAAATTAGGTATGGTATAATATACCTGCTTCTACTTCTGTTGCAATAAGTGGGAGCTTGCTTTCTTTTTCACTTGCCTGGCACCATATAAAGTATGCTGTTTTTCTTCTGTGCACCTTTCTCCTGTAGGAATTTTACTAGAATAAACATTAATTATGTCATTAATACACACATGTAAGTCATATAGCATTTCACCCAAATCAATACTGTATGGGTTCCTGTGATGTTTTATATCTTAAGCAAACTAAGCAAGCTGAAATAAGAACTTAAACAAAAGTGAAAAGGAAAGAGGATCTCTGAGGTACATATTCACCAAAATAAGACTCAGTTACTGAACTACTCAGAAGAACGTAACAGGTCAGGTTCTGTCAAGTATTTTCTGTTTGTGTTAGGTCTGTATTCAAAGCAAGACATAAACCATATAATACAATAGTAATTGGTATGGCCTGGTAGTGATAACAATCGGATCATTCACTCTTACTTAAACACATTATAAATATTCCCTCAAAGCAGCTGTATTTGGTTTGTGTGGCAAAGTTTTGGTAGCGGGGGGTGGGTCCACAAGGGTGGTTTCTGTGAGAACCTGCTAGAAGCTTCCCCCATATCCGACAGAGCCAGTGCCAGCCGGCTCCAGGACAGACCCACTGCTGGCCAAGGCTGAGCCCATCAGTGACGGTGGTAGCTCCAGCTGGAAAGAGCAGTGAGACTATGTGAGAGAAAAAAACTCTTGCAGACACCAAGGTCAGTGGAGAAGGAGGGGAGGAGGTGCTCCAGGTGCCGGAGCAAAGATTCCCCTACAGCCTCTGGAGAAGCCTATGGTGAGGCAGGTTGTCCCCCTGCAGCCCATGGAGGTCCATGGTAGAGCAGATATCCACCTGCAGCCCGTGGAAGGGACCCCAGGCTGGAGCAGGTGGATGCCCAAAGGAGGCTGTGACCCCATGGAGCGCCTGCCCTGGAGCAGGCCCCTGCCAGGACCTGTGGACTTGTGGAGAGAGGAGCCCAGGCTGGAGCAGGTTTGCTGGCAGGGCTTGTGACCCTGTGGGGGGACCGACGCTGGAGCAGCCTGTTCCTGAAGGACTGCACCCTGTGGAAGGGACCCACGCTGAGGCAGTTCATGAAGAACTGTAGCCCATGGGAAGGACTCACATTGGAGGAACTCCATGCTGGAGCAGGGTCAGAGTGTGAGGAGTCCTCCCCCTGAGGAGGAAGGAGCGGCAGAGACAACGTGTGATGAACTGACCACAACCTTCATTCCCCGTCCCCCTGCTCCGCTCAGGGGGAGGAGGCAGAGAAAATCAGGAGTGAAGTTAAACTCAGGAAGAAGGGAGGGATGAGGGGAAGGCTTTTTTTAAGACTTGAATTTATTTCTCATTATCCTACTCTGATTTGATTTAGAATAAATTAATTTTTTGCCCAAGTTGAGTCGGTTTTTCCCATGACGGCAATTGGTGAGTGATCTCTCCCTGTCCTTATCTTGACCCATGAGCCTTTTGCTGCATTTTTTCTCTCCCCTGTCCAGCTGAGGAAGGCAGTGACAGAGCGGCCTTGGTGGGCAACTGGCGACCAGTCAGGGTCAATTCACCACAGCAGCTTTCAACAAAACCAAGTTTTCAAAGGAACTTTAGTTTTGATTTATGAAATCGTTTCACTAAATTAGGGCTTTTTTTGCAATGATGCTTGTCTCATTTTGATAGAAGTAAGTCCCACTTTCAGTTTCTGTTCAATTGCCTGTCTGTCTGAAGAGTGAAAATACTTTGTTCAATGGTTTTCATATTTCACCTCCTCAGGAAACAGGAAAACTTAAAAAGGCCAAAGTTCCTATTGGTCACTGGAAAAAAGCATTCTTAAAAGAGTAAAGATATTTATCTTTCCAAAGCTTATACTTTTATAAATGAATATATTCTCCGTATTTCCATTTACTTCATAAGAATTATTCTATTTTCAAAAATAAGCCATTGCAAAATTAGTCTCACCTATCTTATATCTTATCACAACTAATTAATTTATACATTATAGAATCACTCTACTGCATTTTTTTTCCTGAAATAGTTGTTCAAGATAAAATGTTGTAGTCAAGACTAGACTCCCTCAGCTTCTGCTTAGACTGTACGGAAATGCCTGTCACTGGAACGTGCATTTATCCTGTGAGCAACACCATCCTGGTTTTCCTAATCTTAAATTTGTTTACTTCTGTAGGCAAACACTAGCATGAAAACTGATTAGAGGATTGAGCACACTCTTTACCTCTGTGGCTTTTCAGGGGGGAATCTCTAGTCTTCACTCAGCCCTGGGCCCAGCACTGCTGCTGGCCTGGCCGTGGTTACCACAGCCTCTGGGGCCATGCCAGGGCAAACTAGAAGGAGCTGTGACTCCATCTCTCCAGGAAATTGGGCCAGATTATTTTCAAACAGTACTTTTAAAAAACTTTTAAAATACTTGAGAACAGCCTGTGTACCACTAGAGACAATAGTATTTGTCTGGGAATCTCTGCTGTCTATTCAGACAACTGTTTTGATTCAACCAGCTGTCCCTTTCGGCCAAGCAGCTCCCTACCTGCCAGGCGTCTGTCACAACAATCCTGAAACAACTTCTCCCCTCTTAATTAGGTTACTCAAACAATGTGCTTTGCCCCTTTCTTCCCTACGTGGCCTTCAAATCCTGCTCCCCTGACTTTGCCCATTTGCAGCGCAAACCATTGCTGGCTGACAGCAGAGTCGCCAACCGACGGTCGTTCAGCCATTCCCCCTCCCTCCGCTTGTCCCTCAACACATCTTTTCCCCCCTCTGAGCTGTCACCACCTTTCCCTAAGCTATGCCAGCGAGAAGAGGAGACAATTAATTGTGTCATTTTCACATAACATCTTTCTACCATCATAACCCTGGAAATGTTATCTCCTTGCAGTTACAGAGAGAGTTTGCATGGGTGTAACTTCATTTATTTAAATAGACCTATTTCTGATTGACATATGCAAGTATGTGAGGAGAATCCTGACCTACTTCTTTGTCATTGTGAGTTATTTCAAGTGTAAGAACATTATTTACTACTTCAGTTAAATAAGGATAAATATAACCAAACATATATTGCTGCTGTCACTTCTCCCCAAAAATATAGAATTAACGAGCTCTGACTAGACAGTCTTGGCTTGTCTCAGGTGTGTTTGGTGGATGTTTTGGGGGCAATATGGACATGACTTTTTGTTGAAGGAAAATATCTTAACTAGTTAAGTTTTAAATTTGCTGTAATACTTCAGTTACCGTTTATTTCTCAAACCATAGCACGAAACTTTTCTTTTTCTAGAAATCTCTTCCTTTCCAAATCCAGCCTGTGGAACAACAAAGGGTGCTTCCTGGAGCTCACCTTGCTTGTGACCGGATGTTTTCAGTCTTGGAGGGCTCTCTGAGACTGTGGAGTTCATTTGTACCTTTGTTGCATTCAAAATCGTACTATAGGAAAAAGGAAACACGTGTTACATGCAAAGCTTGAAATTTGTTGTGAAGTGTAGATGAAAACTGCACAGTCAAAACAGAGAATTATTATTAGTCTAGACCTAATTTAACAGAAAGGGAAGAAAAAAGAAATCAGAAAGAGAACTCCTGTATAGGAAAAATCCCAGTAGTAACAATGCAATTAAAATTAGCTATACTCAGACCTATTAGTATCTTCACCTTGCTCTATTGCTATGCTGCCTCACATCTGACGATTGCTGGTGTCAGGTGGGGGTGGCTTCACAGCATACCCAGTCTTTCAGCAGGAGGAGTATGACTTTGATACTGGTCGTTTCCTTGTCCGTACTCTAGGGTCCACTTTGCACACTTTTGTATACTTCCTGACCCTCTTTATACCTTGTTCATTCTGCACTCATCAAACATGCCACATTAAATCTCAATTTACCATATACAGAATGTGAGTTATTCTAGATACATACTCTTTGCTCTCTCTTACCCTTATAGCTAAATTTGCTCAACTCCCTAAACTGGCATTTCTGCAGCTCACCACTGGTGAGCTGTTTGTTGGCTTGGGGATGCAGGATCCTCCTATGCCCTACTGTTCTCATCCCGTGCCACGTCTACTCCACTCTGCATCCTGTGCCTGTGTTCCTGTTTCCAACACCTTGCTCTCATCCCATCTCCATCCTCTGCTCTACATTATGACACTACACAAAAATACTGAATTCCATACACAAAAAAAAGCTACTTCCTAATAGTATGAATTTTATAATTATGATATTTTTGTACACCTAGGTTAAGAAACACTATGCAAAACCAAAAAAAAAAAAAAAAAGCATTAACAAACTTTCATTACAAAACTGTTCCTAATGATAAACAAAGTAAAATAGAACTCCAGGCAGGGCAAGAAAAGCCTATACAGTAAGTCTGACAAGTTACAAAATTAGTACAAAGCACATAAGTCTCGCAAACATAGCTTTCTGCCAGGAAAAAATACCATACTATATATTCCCTACCAGTTCTACACTTTGCAGAGCAATGCAGTATAGCACAGCCCCCAAAATACCTTTTGAGCAGGGACTGGCTAATAAGCACCTTAACATAGATCAAATAATGTATGTTATTAATGAACAGAAAGAACTAACTGGAAGTGTTAACTTCATATGGTACCAAATATGTTAGTTGTATCTTGTTTTTATCTCATACATTTAAGAAAAACAAATCCAACACAACCAACAGAGGTATTCTGTCTAAAGAAAATATGACCACTTCATTCTTACCTGTTTTGACAGTTTTTCTTGGAGAAACAACCCTGAACAATCTGCATAAAATAATCATATATCACATAAATGTAAATATTTTGATATACTATATGCACTTCATATTTCTTGTTAGCTGTGTTCTGTTGGTTTTCACTTCTCTGAGTTTCTTTTGAATAGGTAAATAAGTACTTCATTACTGAGCTTCAGATAAATATGTTTCAGTATTTTCCTATTATTCATTTCAGATAAAGATTCACCAATTAATTATAATAAAATAAGAGGTTTGTGGTTTTTTACAGAATGACAGATTTTCACAAAAACTATAAGAGGTGCAATAGCTATTGTTTCTGTCACAAAAGAAAGCAATAGAAAGGTTCTGTTTGATCCTATTTATCATTATATTTCAGTACTGGTCAAGAAAAGAGATACTGGACAGAATTGAAAAATGTGTCAAAATTAGCTGATATGTCTGTCTCACTGAGCCAAGATGGTCTAAGTAAGGCTCAGAGAAGAGAGCACCAAAATGTAACATTTCATAATGAAGGATGTAAGTGAAAATAATATCAGTTTTTGTATCATTAGTGATTTTTTCAGTAGATCACCTTACTTTGTTACAATGAGAACAGAACAAAAAATAAGAATAAATTGGCTTTTTCCAAATGTTTTATTTTAATCTGTGTGTTGGGGAGGCAGTTTTTACAAAAAGCATAAACTTTCTTTGTTTTTTTTTTTCAAATGCAATAAGTGTTTTCCCTTCATTGTTTTGGAAAATTTTAAGGAAATAAAAATATTATTGAAAGCTTAATATTTTTTTTAACTTCACAGGAACTCCATTATCAATTTTATTCTTCTGAAATCTAATCATAGGAAATACATTTTGTAAGAATTTCAGAAATCTTTCCAATCTCTTAAGACAAACATAGGAACTTCACTTCCATTGTATGAATCGGTGAATTACTTATCAGCTAACTTACACAATTGTATTTGCTTATTCTGTGTCAATGAAAATACTTTGTTCCAACTTCAGAGAACGGCATCTCTCAGAAATTAAAATGAAGTAAAAGCTCTTCACAGTGATTGTCTTGATTTTCAGTTCTTCAAGACTCCAGAAAAGATGTTCTGCAGTTATTTATACACTTGAGTATGGAAAACAATAAGTTAGGGTCATATTTTGTGAGTCTTTCTTCTTACCATACTGGATCCTTTAATGTTGGTGAGAGAGGATGGATGTTGGTGTCATCCAGTCCTTTACAATATTTTCTGTGCAACCCCAGTAAATGGCCAGACGGATACACTCTGTTCGTAAATTTCTGATTATGCTCAGAGTTTTAAGCTCAAAAATTAGCACAGCGTACTTTTTGTTTTGTTTTGTTTTGTTCTGAGGACAGCCCTTTATAGTTTCTCAGCATTAAGGATAATTCCTGATAAAGTCTTAATCTAGTTGTCAGATACATTACTGAGCTCTCAATTTCAACCAAAATTACTTGAAATTTCCTATTTTACTGTCTCATCTGCCATTATTTCTCTTACCTTTACGCAGTTTGCACAAACTGACCTACTTCTGTTTGTTCAGTCTTTGCATGTCAGAAAAGAAAAAACATACTTTTACAAGAACAAAATCAAAGACTGCTGCACTGAAATGCTCTGACTTCTCCAGCTATGTTCATAAAGGTGGTTCAGTATATGAAAATATACAGAAATTTCAGAGCACAGAGGACGGAACTGAATTTGGGACTCATTTTTGGAATAAACAACTGGAAGATAGAAGTTTTTTATCATGTTCTTTGGCTTGGATTTTATTACATCTGGTCAGAAATATTTAAAAATTTTAAAAGTCCGCATTTTTATTTTAACTTTGTTAAAGTGTTTTTTTAGTAAAATTTACTTGTATTATTTGATATTTTCAGTTGCCTTAAAACAGAACTCCACAGTTTTTCCAGACAAATACATCTAGCCTTACTGAATAGATCAATGTTACTGAATCTAAGAAGAACAGTGTGCTTGCTGATGTTTAAAGTCTATCTAAAGAGCCACAAAATGTTTTCTGTCTTCTAAGGTCCACTGCTCATTCAAGAGGCAAAAAGCATTTTGCTTGTCAACTGCAATTCCAAAAGTCACTTTCCTTTTATTAAAAAATAGTTGCATTACAGTAATCATCATTACAAAACTATCTTTCTAATTTTGCTGAGATTTTTACCTCTCCCTTTTCATCACCAAGAAGCAAGAACATATAAAAGCTTCTCTGACTTCCACATTAGGACAACTCTTTCAAAGAACTCACTTTTTTTGTCTCAAAATATTCTGGTCTGCTGTCAATGCAATAATAATTCTAATGCTATCACTTCATGAAGTTTTCAATATTAAATATTATTGTCTTGGAATATTATCTTCCATAAGTCATTCAAAGTATCTCCTTAAAGAAGCAGCCTGAATTGGCAATAAAACTTGCACCTTATTGCTTAAATTCCTGTTTTTTGTTGTTTTTTTTCCTTTGGTATCAGGAAAATGTTCATTTTTATTAGGATTAGCTATCCAAATCCTTTCACAAGAGTGTGAGATATTAGTCATAAGAATGTGCGTGCAAAAATTCCGACTGCATGATTAAATTCTGTATTGAGATTCTCTGATTCTTTCATTATTTTGGAAATATTTGTTACTGGGGTAAATGGGAGGGTAGAATTTCAAAACAGAGTTTTCTTTTTGCACCAGAAGAGAACACAAAACTTCACTTCTTAACAGGCAAAAATGACATGGATTTGAAGGATAATGAAGAAGGATTCTAAATAATTTTAGGGTTCTTTTTCATATGAAGTGTCTTCTCTCTGGAAAAATTTTGAATTAAAACCTCAAAATCTAAATATTTTTTTCTTGATAGTTCATTTTTAATCAAGTGTAGTTTAGATTTAGAAGATTTATTGGCTTTACTCAATTTAGAAATAATTAAATCATATCCCGCTATTATTACGTCTGGGTTGAAAATGTTCCCTTCTGTCTCCATTAGGCTTGTACCCAATTGCTTACATCTTTCCTCACTGCCAGTAATTTTTTCGTGCAGAGAGTCCAGCTGTTAGGCCATAATATCATTGTCCCAATCTATCATATTCAATGAGTTCTGGAAAGTTCAATCACTTCCAAAGCCTACAATGAGGAGACATCTAAAGATAACTTTGCATATATAGGACAAGATGCTTTTACTGAGAAAAGTGACATTTATTCTTGTTTACAGCAATCCCAAAAAACAGTTTCACAAAAATCCCATGTTTCAACTTGGGAAAACACTCTTTTTTTTTTTTTTTTTTTTTT
>Ga0065711_1035014_pt1 | contig 22926 bp, 10 predicted proteins | sample Hoacrofraction12_FD_59098 | JGI IMG/M metagenome (GOLD analysis project Ga0065711, IMG submission 59098) | Hoatzin crop microbial communities from Cojedes, Venezuela - Epithelial fraction 12 v2 (version 2) | ecosystem: Host-associated > Birds > Digestive system > Esophagus > Crop | place... | reverse complement strand
AGACCCGCCTGGACAAGATCCTGTGCAGCCTGCTGTAGGTGACCCTGCTTCGGCAGGGGGGTTGGACTAGATGACCCACAGAGGTCCCTTCCAACCCCTACCATTCTGTGATTCTGTGATTCTGTATATTAAGAAATGCCAGGTATTACAGGGCACCTAATAAACGCATGTAAAAGCTAAGAGGAACTCAATATCTGCGAGACAACTGGAACATCATCTTTGGTGAAAGCATGATGCTGCCCCTTCCCCGTTGTCCTGGCTGTGAGCTAAATTGCCCAGGGTTCCACAATCTCAGCCAATTTCATTCACAGCCGGCAACACAGGCAAATTGCTTTCCAATGGAGACAGAACTTTACTCCCTCGCTGACTGCCTGAATGTCAAAGAGTAGAGAGGTGGGAAAACGGGCTGAAGACCTCCAGAAGAAACGCGCACAAGGGACAGGGAGGCACAGTGAAATTAGAAGCAACAATAGTTTTTGCTCCCTAACAGTGATACCTCACATAGAATTCGTATTTGCCAGACTATCAACATTTGTCTGTTGTATCCCACAGAGAAAAACACAACGAATATGTATGTTTACTCCTCAAGGTTTTGTCATGGAAAGTTCCCAGTTGTCTTCTGATTTTTGCTCCCAGAGTGACACAGAACCGCAAGCTTTGCTTAAGAAGACAGACCATTTTGTGCAGCGACACACCTATGAAAAGATCCATTTTAAAGAGCAACAGTGGTTTTAAGCCAATATTACCCATCACCAGCCAGCTGATGAAAGGGGTTCAACTCGCCATCAACAGCCAGTCTCTGCTTGCTGCCATTTTATTAACGAAATCCTCATTCCTGAACAACCAACTCTCTAAAAAAAGTTCAATTAAATGCCCATTCCAAATACCACATATGAATGGCAGAATGGTAAAGGAAAACATCAGAAAAGTATCCAGACAAAGCTCACAAGACTATCCAGACAGTATGCTAAGATCCCCTTTAGCTTGTTCTGTCCTGTTGCCCACTCGCTGTTCAGAAATTACTTCGTTAAACTACCAGCTCTTTTGAGTTGAAACCTCATTTCAGGTTTTCTTCTAAAACACCTGGCAAGCCACAAGCTCCTGGTATGTGAAAGAAAGCCAGTTGCCTCCATGAAGCAGCAGCCAGCCTTTGCAGCTTTCTCCCCCTCTGCCATCTCACAACACTCGGTCCAACTCGGCTATGCACGTCCTACCAGGTTTTTAAAATGACTTTCAAAAAGTTTTAAAACTTGCCAAATTCACCAAGCTGAGTAGAAGCACATTGAGCCATGCTCGAAGTACTTCAGAAGTATAATTTATACAGATGAATTATTTGGTTTCCAGAGGAGTGATGCATCTGATAACTGCCGCCTTGCAGAGCTTTGTGCCGATGTGGCGTTACAAGTGCCAGGACCCTTGCTGTGGTCCCGTTCCTCCTCCTGCTGCCAGGCACACGCTGACAGTCCAGCAGCGACACGGTGCTGACCCCGTAAAGCCCAGCGCAGACCCACAACAGACGGAATTATATTAACTTCCGAGATGGAAGTAGCTTAAGAACTCTGATGCCGCAAAAGCCCTCTTTTGCCTAGGAGGCATTACTGTTTAGAGGTTTTAGCAATACTATCAGGAAGCTATGGCATATACACACCACTTCCCTAGCCATCAAAGTTTTGGGAAGCCAACCAGTTTTTCCTCGGCTGAGCCACCGGGCAGTTTGAAGTGCCCTGACATTACGTCTGAGTATGATCCAGACTGTGATTAGGGGGAAAATATCCCACAACTTTTTCAGATGTGTAACATCCAAAAGATTTCCTTTATCTTTCTTTGCAGGAGTAAGGAACAGAAAGAACTTCACAACCCTGATTTCCTTCATGAGGCATATAACAAAGGCAAACAAGATGTCATGAATGTGCCACGGAAGCCATTTCCTTCTAGTAGAGATGAGTGCTAGGCATTACTCTGGGGGATTCGGTAAATTCTGAACTGTGAAAATATTCTGTGTTTCATCAGATGTACACTGGTTTTCATCAAAAGTGAAATCCATATCAGTGTGATTGACTATCAAGAATAATTCTAATTGTTCCATAACCTAAAGCAATGTAAAATTCCACATTAAATCACTTACAAAATATTATGTTGTTTAGATTATAAATGTGAACTGTTCAAAATTATTAATTTATCAATAATGCTGACAACATACATTGTGGCTTTATACAAACAAGAGAAAACACTCAGAAAAGCTTGTGAATATTAATGATTGCTGCCATTTGAAAAATGGCTGACATAAAAATATTAATAGTTCATAAGTTTGCTAGTTTTCAGTCCCATTTGCTGCCAAAATCATTCCCTCCCCCCAATTTTATCATATTCACAGAGATAATTTACCATTCATCAGCCGTTACTTCAACAGTGTCATCCCAACGTAGACAGTACTTTGTGTCCCTCAGCCACGACATCACACAACAAACCTGGTAGCATGCTGGCTAGTAGCCATTCATCAGATTTAACAGACCAGCCACTATAGGTAGAAGTATACTGTGAATTCAAACACTGATGACAGTAATGCAAAAATTTTTAATCTAAAAGCTCCATGATTTTTTCCTCTGGCAAAATTTCCATCGCTCATTTAAATGCCAGATTTTGCTTGTTACTATGGCACTCGCAAGAAATGCGATTAGAAATGAGCAGCTGAGATGCAGGCATTCCCATTTCAAGCTCCTTTTGAGTGCTCAGATGGTAGGTCACGGCGAGGGAGCCAGCGCTGTGCTGACAACAGCTATTTGCCAACATTCAGAAAAACAAAAGGTGAAAAGTGAGCTTCCTCGACCCAGTTTATCCACAGTATTACACAGGTACCACAGGTTGTGACTGCACTGCTGGCACATCCTAACTATTCCTGTGCAAAGTTCACAGAACTGGGATTTGCAGCTAACTCTCCGATAGCCTGGCTTAGGTTATCCCAGCCAGGTACCATCCTGCCCATGCAAAACCACAAAACTTGGAAAAGCAGAATCAGTTTTCAAGGTTTTAGGTACTGTTAGGGAGGGCGCAGTGTGGGGAGTTCACAAAAGGAGAAAATATTTGTTTGGATAGGCAACAAATACAGAAGAAAAATGCATTACTTACCCAATACAGAGATACATCAAATTAAACATATGTAAACAAATAAGGACTTTAAAAATGGATAAAATTCTGACCTCATAATATGTCTGTCTTCTCACTCTTGCTCCTATTTCCTCACATTTCCTCTTAGTTTTCAATAACCTAAATAAAAAAATGCTTAAAAGTCACTTCTTAACAGTCATTTAAAACTCATTTTCTTCACAGCAGAGACTAGTAAAAGCATTTCACAGCTTCAGTTGAGGGTGATACAGAAAAACAATGAAGATATACGAGGGACAAAAAAATAGAATTAATATTTAAACCATTCTATAAAAGAGGATTCCCACTGGAAAGTAAAGAATGGATCTCATTTAGACTAATTTACGCCTATAGCTCAGTGTAATACACCAAAATTCAAATGAGTGGTCAAATGTCCTAATTTATGGGATAAACATATCACAAAATGAGGCTTAGAATATTCTCACTATTCAGTATATAAAATGGCCACCTAACTTTACAGTCAGAGCCCCAAGTTCTAAAATCAAAGGCCAAACTCCTATTGATGTTAAGTATTTTTAATCAGGATTATTTTAGTAGAATACAATCGAAGACTTTTGTTCCAGAGCTCATCATTTCTTATTCTTTTCTCTAATATTGCTACCACAAGTATTCTTTAGGCTCAGGGGACAGCTAGCTCTCAGCTTTTAATGTTAATTATGGTAATCTCCGTAGACATCATCACCTCTTAATTCGTAAGGTAGCCATAAAGTATCAGTTCAGCTTTCTAATACAGTAGCATAGTTCATTGCACTCCAGGGTTTCTTTTGTGACAGCTTCCTCTTCAAAGTTTTTTTTATAATTCACCAATAAAAAAATTACTTCAGAATTACACTTCAAACAGAAGGGCATTTTATTTAGTGAATGTATTAAAACTAGTAAGTCAGAAGAGACGTGAAAGAGTAAAAATAAATAAAAGCACTCTCTCTTGTTTCCAGCTACATAATTCAAAGGTAATTCTAACTTCATATTAAACTCAGATAGATGTTATTCATTAATATAGGCTAGGGATGCAATACAAGATCGAGATGAAGACACCTAGCCCTGGTTATCTACAAACGGGTGGCTTCAGGCGCGTCCATTCTCAATGCATTGCCTAAGTACAGCTTCCCACCATTATCTGAGACGTCTTATAGGATCTCGAACATCTGGATGGGGCTCACAGATATGGCCAAGGAGCTATAAGAAACCATGTTCCTGTAGTGCAGCAGCTGGAGGACAGACAGTAAACTCCAGAGCATCTCAAATAACACTAGACATCAACATTCAAGCAATCAGACAGGATGTTTAATGTCTCATTATAAATCAATATCGATCTCATCAGCATCGTCAGTGGAGTATGGAGACCAATGCGATTCTTCAGTTCACTCTAAAGCAGACATCTAGTCGCCAGTGAGTTGAATTGCTGTATACAAACATAGGAATTTAGTCATCTTTATCTCAAACTGAGTCCTACCACAGACGTCTTTAAGTATATCTTTACATTCATCAACCCCAGCAGAGTTCTAACACTCAAACAGCAATAATCATGCCTCATACGACTCAAGTAAGTTAACAGAAGTTACATTATTTACCGTCTCCAGTGATTCTCACACAAAAATATACTCAACCAGCTTTCTGTTTTTCACTTCAATTAAAGATGCATATCAATCATATAAATGTTGATTTTCTTCACAGGAGAATTACTACAGACAAAAGGAAACTCAGTGCTCATCAGCAGAATACTGCTTTAGTGCCTCCAGAAGCTAAATAAGAAGCATCTGGATTTTGCCCTGGATCATTCCTCATCCACTCACCTATCTATGTTAACGTTGTAGTAAAAACGAGGAGCACATATTCCAGAGAATCTCCTGATCATCCCCACTTAACACTTAACTTAGGTTATAACCTACATTACTATGGCAGCGTTGAATGAAACTGTCTTACCAACAAGCTACAAAGCATTTGTAAAAACTACACCATAAATTAAGCTTAATTTGCAACCATCACGAGACAAACAAACAAAAATAGTATTTCCAAGTACAAGGGTTTATTTTCTTTCTATCTTTCGCTTTATTTTGTCTTACAGAAAAAATTAGGGACATAAACACTGATGATAGCAATACATTCATCAATGTCACAATTTCTTGGATTATGTCCAGTTGCAGGAACATCCACCCGCTCCATAAACATGAAATACTAATATTTAACGACCTTGATACCTAAGTGCAAAAAAGCTACTACAAAAACTGTACCTCAAAAAAATTGTTCTCAGGACCCATGGCTACTCTCATGTAGTGACTCCTCCATTACATTCTTTTACATGTAAAGGTGATTGTATATTTTCCTCTAGAATGTTTAGCAGCTGTAACAATACTTCAATTAAAGATTCACTAACGGAATCCAGTTTAGCTGCATTTCACATGCAAAGCATGTAAATAATATTTTTATTCATCAGAGTCAGGAGATATGATGCACAAAAAGCACACACAATGAATAAAATTACAGTTCTGAAGCCAGTAAATTTGAAACACATTACTAAAACATATGAGACACCATAGATGGCCTCAAAGTATATGCCCTAAAATGAAGAGGTAGTGGTCATACACCGTATTCAAATGAGTAGGCAAAAACTATGGGAACTCACTACTCATCAGGGGTGGATTCGGGAACCTAAAATTAGTCTGAAAATAGCAAACTATAACAAGACGGCTTTTCCTCTTGGTGATATTCTTTCCCGTAGCACCTAATTCTGCCATCAAGCACCACTGTCTCCAGCATATTATTTAAGGATTTTGTAATTTCAGGTGACACTCCCTCTCTTGCTCTTACGCAATGCCTTTCTTCTGAGAATTGCAGAAGATTTTATATAAATAATAAGGTATGTAACACCTATGAATCAGGAAGTTCCACCTTTCACAGATGAAGCTGAAATAGAGCTAACCTGCACCAGACTTACAAATTTTCTGAAGTCATCTTCTCCCAGAAAAGATTACAATAGCTCTAATTCGCTTTGGGAAATTACTGTGTCGTATCTGAACTCTCCTGCAATTTGAAGGCATCTTAATGTAGTAATGTCTAACACGAGAGAGAAAGGGACTGTTATTTTTTCCTGAATTGGATTTCTGTGACATGTGTCATTACATGTTCAAAACAAGTAAATGCTGATGCCACGGAGGTATCAGTCATGACTCTGTACCTGCAGGCAAGCTCCATTTCACACTTGAAGAAAATTACTTAAAATCCTGCTATGCTTAAACACATCATACGCACTCCAACCTGAATGACCAACACAAAGCGAGCTCTCTAAGTTTAAACACAAATTCACTGATTTATGAGTGAATACATCCCTACCAAACAAGAAAAATCTGATTCCTCAGAGCATTGCCATCAGCCCCAGCATGATTCCGAATGATTTCTGGCACCAGCAGGAAGCAGGCTCTCCCCATCCTGCCGCAGCCCATTTAAGGTTTAAGCACATGTTTCATGAAGAAGCAAGGTGGTAGCGAAGCTCAGAGCAACTGTTTCTAATTCTTGCGATGAGACAGACGACAAGTAAAACCAGTCCGCAGGAGCCCATTGTGACAGAGATAAACTTTCCTCTCCACCTAATTCGCGCACGGCGATCCTATTAAGAAGTGGAGCAACACAGAGAAGGGGCTCACATCAAAAGTTTTCACTGATAAATCACTTCTTTCCAGCCACCACTGCTCTGTAAAGATCCTACAGCTGGTGACAGGATGCAGAATTTGTGCTCGTAAAACTCCCTGCAGTGCTGTCACCTCCGTTACAGCGCGGAAAAGAGTATCCTTAGCTGGATAACTACGACCTGACCATACACAGAGCTTTTAACTGTACAAGCAGAGGGACTGGCTCTTTGCTTCTGTTTTGGGCTTTTTTTGCGTTTTGTTTTTTTTTTCTTTTTGGTGATATTCATCTCCGTACTACCCTTCCGAGGCAATAAATCCATTACAAAATAAAGGCATTTTCACCAACTCAGCCACTCTGCCAAAAAAAAGAGAAAATCTTAATTAGCCAGTATTTTCGGGCTGTTTTGTTATAACCAGCAGAATGGTGAATCTGCCCCCAGCTGTTAATAATTAAAAAGTCATTCAAGGCTGCATATCTTCAAAGGATTAAGAATAATTATGCAACAGAACTGTTATGGGGTATGCTCACTTAATATAGCTCAAAGAAACGAGATAAGAGTTACTTACTGAAGCTGTACATATAAGGTTGCCTTGCAACAAAGGTATGTGTGTGCAAGAGGGGAATACAACTCAGAAAATTTTCTCCAAATATTCTTTAGTGGAATCTGCAGCTTCTTACATAACCTTGGAAACATACAGTGATGCAGATAAGGCGGTATTAAATGGATCACTGCTGCCTCTGGAAAGGAAGATAAGTTAGCTTTTGGTGCTTAGATATTCACTTGCTGACAGCTGTTCTTCTTTCTGACAAACTTCCTCTGCCAAGCGAAGATTATTGGGATTGACAAATGTGTGCTTTGGAATAAACAAGATCTTTTCTCTGATAAGGTGTTGGAAATGGATGCTTAAGATACAGATAACAGTATAGTCTGTCAGGCATATTATATAGCTTCAGGGGGTCTCAGGGAAAAGGTACTAAGCCACACAAACAGCTACATATGCCCGACAGTGTTTATGAATCCATACTATTCCAAAAGATACCAAGAGAAGGAAATCTTTCCCTCACTCACCACAACTCTGACAAGAAAAAGACAATTCTGCTTCCTATCCTGTGGCAGGGTGCGGACAAAAGAGCAGAATGAGGAGACGAGATGGTTAGGCTGGTGTAGCTGAAACGGTAAACTGGAGAAATTCACACAAAGCAATGCTCAGACCTAACGAAAGTACAAGGTAGTTTAATTCCTTAAAAAAATACATACCCCTTTGGGATCACTAACTGCTCTGTAACCAACACCAGCTGCACGTGGCATATCAGGGCTGCCAGCATTCATGCAACCACTATCAATCAACAACCTTGCTGCCACATCCATCACTGGAGATGGGGAAAAAGATACAGATGGTCCCAAATTCTTCAGTGCCACTTTGTTAGCCACCAGTGCTAAGGCTGCTGCTCTAAATATAGCCTGTGCTTTATCTGCAGGCCTAAAGGGTGGGTGCCCTCTTCTCTTTAGCTTTACCATCTCCTAATTCAGGCCCGGATGCTTCACTGGTGAGGCAGTGGATTAAAGTAAACACCACAAAAGCACAAACATTTTAAGACTTGTCTAAGCTTTAGTATTTTTTTTAAATGCATGCACAGAAGCCGAAGTTATCTGTAACAGCTGTCACTGATTGCAGTTGCAGCCGCACATGAGCGATAATCTAACGCCCTAAAGTTCTGGTGCTGGAATATATTTTTTTTGTTTCCCAGGAGATGTTCTTCAGCAAAATAATCCCAAACCAAACACAGTGCATAAATGCATATTTACATGTGTATGCGGACAAGCACTTGAGAATGACAGTTCCTTATAAATTTATCCATAAATTACCACTAGTCATTTTCAGATGTGATGCAATTTAGCACATCTGTACAGGCTGCAGGGATCCTTGAACTCGGAATGTCTCCTTTTTATTGCCAAAAGAGACATTTAATTGCAAAGAGGTGTCAAATCTTTGTCAAACTTTGCTGTTGCATACACACCACCATTCACCACTTCAAATTCAAAGTTTGCTGACATTATGTCGGTACATATTAATGTTGACATCAGCCAAGCCCTGCACTTTTCTTTTACCTGGAGTAATGGATAGCTTGATGTCCTGCAATATTAAAATAGAAGTCAGTTGTATGTTTCATCTCATCAGTATGTCCAGAGACTTCAATCCAGTGTGCTATTGGGAGGCAGTAAACTCCATCTACTATATTGCTCTGGTCATAAACACAACTTCGATCATGATGAGGCCCATTACCTAGAACAGAAGAAAGTACAATTGCGGGCTACGTATTTGGAAAATCTTCCAAAAGATTCGCAGGAGCTGTGACCTGAGTATTTAAGGCCAGGAGTGGTGTTTGCTGCCTGTTCAAACCGCATTTCTCATAACACATTATTAACATCTGAAATAGTTTTAACAGCAGTGCTCCCACAAAGCAAAAGTTCAGCATTAAAATCAACTTTTGCAACTTCTTTAAAAAAAAAAAATTAAACCTCTATAAGACTCTCAAATCATCGACCACGGCACTTCAAATGTCAATAATAATTAATTTCATTTAAGTTCGTCATCTGATGTCTGATAATATGTGACCTCAGCGTTTAAGGTTTCTGCTGTGTTACCTCCCTCTGGGAGGTCCAGCTTGCTGTGGGCCAAGGTCTAGCTCTGACACGGCAGAGCCACCGTGCCTCAGGCTTACTTCTAAGGAAATTCCCAAGCTACAAGAAAGACCTCAGAGAACTCGCAGAGTAGGGCCGTGCAAGATCGTAAAGGTAAAACCACAAACACAGGTAGGACTGGTGACACTGGAGTTGTTACCAGCTTAAGGATTCAAGAGGAAAAACACCAATGTGGAAAGGCATCAAATCCCAAAGAAGAAAAGGAAGCAGGTGGCAGACAGCAACCCTGCAGGCATGAAGACCTGTTTAAGAGAGAAGCGACGGGTGGTCCTCCTCCACCTCATTCACAGCTGCGTGGCGAGCAAAGACTCTTCAGGTGTCCTGCCAGGGACAGGACGCACGCCGACACCTAGCCTAGGAGTTCATTAAATCCTACCTGTCTTCTAAGTTTGCTAACCGATAAACAATTGCTTTGTACTCTTCAGATGCACGTCCCACTTACAAGGTCTGCTCATACACAGTAAAGTTGCCCAAAGTGACCCAGAGAGACACAGCCACAGCTGCAACACCAAGCGATCACGATTACCTGAAATGGCTTTGTCTGAAGTAAGAAATTTTTCTTACACTTTTCCTTTACTTAACATCCATTAGCTGTTCTTCTCTTACAGCAATAGTGTGAGCTTTAGTACAGAAAACCGATTTTTAATACCATGCCAGAGTAAGCAATTTGAATTGAACCGGGTCATGTCATCAATCAAAAGGTTATCTTAGCCTCTCAAAATTCAGTGCATGTATATTTTCCCACCGCCCATCATTTTTACATACTTATTATAATACTAATTGCCACATAGGAATTACTGGGCAGATTAGAAGTGACCTAGTCTATGGCTTGCTTTTAATGTAAACTTGTTACAGTTATACATTATTAATGATATTAGAACTTCTCTGAGTAAAATCATGCCTGAAGGAATATCCGCAATTTCACACCACACATAAATGCACGACCAGCTTCCAAGCACCACATTTAGGGAAATTTGCTAGAGCAAGAGCATCTGGGGAGATGTATTAATGCAATGATAAAAGAATAACGCTAACATTGAATATTAAAGCTCAATCTCCTGATTTCCAGATGACAAGCAGCACAGTTTATCATAACTTTGAAATATTATTTACCAAAAAGAAAAGGAAAATACTATGCAGAAAACTATTTTCTCTTTCTATATTGGCAAACCATCAGGCATCAAATGCAATGGTAGGACACAGATATTGATAAACAGGGAGAGCAACATCACTATACAGCCCCTGAAGCTACAAATCTTACCACTATACTTTTATCTCACATTTCTAATTGTTTACACATTCTAACCACTTTCAAACAATATTTGAAGATAGTGGTATACATCAACAAATACAAGAGAGTAACAGAACCTATGGATGTTTATGACACTTAATTGACTTCTCATATTCAGCAAAATCTCCACAATCACTCATCTTGCCTTCCCCCTTTTACTCTCTAGCAACTCTCTGTAGCGATGCACATCACCATGGTCCTGCCTTGCCATCACAAGGCTGAGTCTGACCCTGACCCCTATGCCTTCACGGGCTGATGTCCAGTCCCAGCTGCAGCCCCGTGCCCAGGGAGGTGCCCAACGTCCGGGGCTGGGGATGCCCCAGTGCCCCTGGCTGCCTGCGTCTGGCTGCCAGCCCTGGGGCCAGGGGGTTCCTGAAGCCCCCAGTCCCCAGGAAACCACCAGCCCTCACTGCACCCTGGCAGTTTTGAACCACGTTCTCAGGATCTCTGGCTCTTTTGCTATTCCCAGCCCTGTTTTTCCTTGCACACAGGCGCCCTTGTACCCACTCTTGCTCCCTCAAGGACTGCCCCTTCCAGTGCTCACAGTTGTTCCTCCTCTCACACCAGGGTTTCTGCACGAATTTTTGCAACCACAATCTATGACATCTCTCTCCTGCTTAATTTCTTCTTTCCTCGAGGTGCTAGTCAGACAACAAAGCTTCCCTCTTCTTCACAATCTCAGTTGCACACCTCCTGCTTTACCATTTCCAACTGCTGCTGCTTTAGGTGCATGTCTTTCCGTCATTCTCCAGTTTTACCGTTTGTCCTCTTCTCCAGCTTTAATTCTTGGCTCTTTTTTGCCTTCCTTCTCTATCATCTGTCCTCTTAAACGGCAGCAACCTCCTTGCCTTGTAACCTTTTCACCTTCACCATCATGCATTCCCTTACCCAGCCTACAACCACATATGAAAGTGGAGCTAAGAGTAAATTGCCACGAGACGTTTGTTTCACTTTTTCCCCTCAGACAGGTTTTGTCAAATCTCATTCTGACTAGCTTCCTTCTCTAATTGTTATTTATTGCTGTTGATTTTTCTGCACCACTCAACCCCACCTTCCCGCTGTGGCCTACAGTCAAACCAGAAGCTCAAAAGGTATGTTTCCATTTGACTGTAATGCTCAGGTAAACAGTAACAGCTTGCATTCATAACATTTTTCATGAGAATTGCACAGCTCTACTATTCCTTATATGATTTATTGATCTATGAATTAACAACCCACTTACTAAAATGTGTCTGTGCAACAGACTGTATATGAATACACATTCAACATATATATTCAAGCGCATATATACATTCATGTATTTGTTGAATATATATTCAACTAACACAGTGATATAATTTCCGACAGGAAGGGGAGAGTGCTAGCATCTCCAACAAACACTGATTTAGAGAACAGTATGATCACACTGAACTGAGTTTGGGAAGTTGAATTCTCCATTCCCCTTGCAGGAGTTATGAAAGAAGGCAATTACCGCAAACAATGAGGATCTCGCTACTCAGGCAATATCCAAACGATGCACAAGTGCTTCTCGCCACAGTTTGCTTCACGAGACACGTTTAACAAATAAGTTTCAAAAAAACAGAAAATTGTTGTATCAGTTCACATCATGCTTCTGCTATGCCAGCACAGTTTGCCACAAGAAACCCATAATATTTTGTATGCCATCAAACAAGAATGTAGGGAAATAGTTTCAGAAGCAGAGTCAAGTGACAAGTTTGGAGGAGTAACGTAGAACTCATCAATAATTTAGAGCTACTATAAAAGAGCTAAAGGTTGAATTCTCTCAACTTTTATCTTCCAGAGTCATTTAATACAAAAATAAAAGTCGGCCAATGAAACCAGCTTTCATTCAAGGTAACTGATCATAAACCGTGTTTTAAATAGAAAACAACTAGCATCACTTACATGTTTGAAGAATGTATACAACTAGGAGAATGGGCACAGCTTGGGTGATTGACAGAAATCATTACATGGATAACCCTCAGTTCCTCCTGTTCCATCCCCATCCTTTTAAACCTTTCCTCATGAGTTTCCTCTGTCTGAGGCAAGGTGCATCAACCTCATGGTGTCAGGTGCATCCAGGCAAAGCATGCCTTAGTCTCATCTTAGCCCCTTTAGCTCTACTGATGGAGCAGACTCCTTGCCTCTCATCCATGGTACTGTCAGACTCGGACTCAGAAGAGCCAGCCCAAGACTTCTCACAGGCACTGGAAGAGCTCATACCAAGAGCAAAATTGCCTTCAGAGGCAGGATAAAAATCTGGCACACCAAGCAAAACATTTACTCTCCCCTCCCTCACCACAACAGGCCAAGCAAAGTCCTCTCTGGATTTGGATCCCTGAGCACAGAGACTTGCCCATGCCCAGGACAGAGAGCTGGGCAGGGTGTTAGCCACTGGCAGCCCCCAACAGCACCACAGATCAAAGACTACCTTCCTCTCTCTCTCTCTCTCATCCAGGGCTGTTGGTGTGGGCAGTTAGTTTGGGAGGAAACAGAGCGCTTGACGAAGGCAGTGGGACCAAGCTCAGCAGAGTTCGACACTTCTCAGTGCGTAAGAAATGTGTTGCTGACCTTTCTAATTTCTTACCTGCTGCTTAGGCACCAGAGAGAAAAGACTGTGGCCAGTGCAGACAGAAGTGCTGTGGGAACGCCTGTACGCAGAGTCTGGGCATGCCTGCTCACGTCTGAAGACACTCATACCCACACCAACTTCCTACTCCACTTAAACCTTCAGTTTGTCCTACCCCAAGGTCCCCGTTATCTGCTTTATCTGAAAGGCCACCGCACCTTCGGATTTTCTAAGTGACTTTGCTATGAAGTCAGCCACAGCAGCCCTTCCCCTCAGAAACTATGCTCAGCTTGATTGCTTACTTCTCAGACGCACAAAGCATTTCATTAATTAAGGTACCAAAACTGAAGGCCTAGTGCTGAAGTTTAGTTTCTGTACCTGAAGCTTGGAAAGGCCTCACCGATAAGCTGGGAAGGCTGACCGTGCTGAGCAACCCCCTCCATCAGGGTGCCTCTACACCACCGCCCCACATCGCACAGAGAAGGTCCAGGGTTTAATTTGCTGCAATCCAACATGCTTCCAGGACCACAAGTGCACGTCACATCTTTACCAGCAACAGTGTGCACCGCCGGCTGGTCCCTTGCACACACCTTTCACGCAGAGACTGGACAGCCGGAGGACTTCGCATCCCTATTACGAGCTGAGTGCTGTAGACGTCACTCCATTAGGAGGGGACCAGCCTGAGGCACACCAGTGCTGAGCGAGAGGGCATACTGCAGCATCCCTAGGAGAGCTGCAGGACAAATTCCCACCAAAAGGAAGACTTCAGTGCACAAATTGTTCACTTAAATACATCTTTCCCCTCACTCTGACTGGTCTCCCCAGGCTTACCCAAACCTATACGAAGACTTCAAGGTATTTTGAATAAACCCCCCATGACTCCACTGGCGTCCACAGCGGGAATTCACCACAACTCCCATTTAAGCGCCCCGCTCAGGCACAGTGGCTGCGTGCCTCCCTGCCCGTGGCTATGAGACAAGAGCACCAGTCTCAGAACTCACACGTTGCTCGCAGCACACAACACCGGACCACCGGATAGGCTTCCAGGTACTTTCAACATGAAATAAACAATTATTTGGGTGAATTTTTTTTTTTTTTATAGTCAAGAAAACATTGTGCAGCCTCAAAGATTTGAGGGGATTTTAATAGCCTTTCAACTTTTCTGTTCCTAGAGCCAGTAGTAAAGCAAAGAAAATCACATCTGTTTTCCATTCACCTGTTCATCTCTGCAGAAAAGAAAACAAGCACAAACACCCTTTGAGAAAGAGCAATATACAAAAGTAAACACATGTTTTTACAGCCCCAAACACTTCTAAATTAATATTTTTCCTAATCTGGTTTTAATTCATATTGTTCCAAGTGGTAAAATATTGGTTTAATTCTTTATTTTTGGGAGGCAAATACACAATTGTTTGAAAACATGTAAAATTCAACCACAAAAAAGGGGTAAGTTAAATATCTGAACGGTACTGGTCCTCCTGTTAATTCATCATGTGGGCTTTCCTAATTAAAGAACAAAAGGAATTTGGAAGAATTTATTAGAAGACACAGGTCCTAGTTTAACCGATACGGTAGCACTCTTCCTTCAATAAGGTCCAGAATGATTTTATCTAAATTCTGTCTTTGTGACTCCTGACAGCAAAAATACTTTCCTGAAAGACAAACGCAAAAATAAGCTTCTAGGCACTAAAGTTTCTCATTCTTCTGCAACCCACCTGTTGCTCTCTGCACTGTGGATGGTTGCGCAGTGGAATCCACGGCTGTAGGTAGGGAACTGCTGGAGAACAAAGCCACCAGCAGCCCCGCTTACAGCTCAACCCTGAGAGCTTTCAAAATCCGCACGACGGCACGTATGCCTCCCAGTTTAATGCACATAAAGGATGACCAAAGTGGCATACGAAGGAAGCTGGCTGTACAAATAACCAAACAAAAGATTAAAAACAAAGATCTCCACATAACTGATAAACGGCACTGGCAAAAGACAGACACACGAATGAAACAAAGGAAAAAGAGATGAAGATACAGTAAGAAAAAGATGTCCAAAGATCAAGGACTGGAAGAAGATAAGCAGGGGCCAGAAGAGGATCTTCTGAAATTTGATCTAATCACATACAGTAATAGAATACAAAGAGAAACCTTCAGTTACTATTTTATCATGGCTGCACTGAAGAGATGAAAAAAGTATAATCTAACAGTCTGCCAACAGCACAGACTCATCTTGACACAGAGGACAACTGCACACAGATTGCATAATGTTCTGGAATAGTCACACTGGTGAAATTATCAGCTTGATCTTAAAAGATAATGAGCAAAATCTGGGTCAATGAAATCTCTCAGCACCATTAAGCATAGTGATCAAAAAACAATGAATGAACAAAAAAAAAGAAGATTGCCTCTTCTGTTGTCTCTGCAGAGCTCTTTGCAGCAAAACCACTTAGTGTACTGCTCACCCACAGCTCTCCCAGCTACCGGCTCGTTGCACACTTCACTGGAAGTTTTAATTTTTTTCTGGTTTTGTCTCTGTGAGAGAAGGTATGTAGAAACTCCAGGGCACAGCAGCGGCTGTAGAGCGTATCTCATCCCCGCCTTAGCCAGACCCTGCACCCCAGGCCCTAAACCCCAGCAAGGCCAGGGCGTTTCTCAGGTCACTGCTACCTTTGAAAAACCACAGGGCTACTTAGATGACCTTAGATACGCACATTAGTTTCAACGGCAACTAACAAATCCAAACAGCAAGCAGCCAGGCAATTTTCAGATCACCTACTGAGAAATCAGTCAGAGCAACGACTTAGTTTTTTAATCCTTGTCATAAATTTTGCATGAAACAGCAGACTTGACACATCAAGTCAAAATTTTAAGTATGTCTAAATAGTATAAGTAATTACATTTTAAATATTAATTGAGGTCCTTTAACAAGGTAAATGCACATCTTGAGTTCATGCTTAGAAATTCCCCTGGAAGAGTTTAATAACAAAATAAGCAGTATCAACACTCTGGGGGCAGCAAAATGGAGAGGAGTTGAGGAATAGAAGATTTTTAAAGAAGAACAGTATTAGAACAGGAACTAAAGGAAACTCATAAATGGAAAAAAAGTATCTGAAATGAAGGACTGAAAAGATTAAGTATTTGCTATCTTCCTTACCTTTCATACCAACATTACAACGAAGAAAACCCTCGAGTCCTATTTTGGACGCAATTCTGTTTTCTGAATGTGCTACTGCACCGCGTCATTACCAGACATGACTCTAACTGGACTTCCATCACTACACTCACAATATTCAAATTTACTTACCCTTTACATCAGATTCTGTTATTAAAGTCTCCCTGCCACCTAACTGTCTGAATGAAATTCCATCTCTGATGTCTTGAAATAGGATCTATTTCAATCCCACCAAGGTTGAATTGCTATCAATTGTTAAAAAGGGGAGGCTGAAATCCCCTTGCTGGAACTGAGCTAGGTCAGATATTTTGACAGTTTGAGTCTGCCACAGGCCCTTGGATGGGAGTCCCACCTTTCCAAAGTCTCAGCAAAGCCCCTGAATAGCTGCTCTTTGTTGTTGCACCTCTGACAAACAGCGCCAAATAACACATTTTAATACTCTATGTCACGTACTAACCCTTACTCGTATGCTCATAAAAATACACTTACTCTGCTTTTTAATGGTACTTTTTCTGCTGTCAGTACTGTCTTCCTTTTAGATTACGAAAACAGTAGGTGGATTTCTTGTATTACTTAAATATTTAATACTACTGTAAGACAAAGTTGTTAATTTGCTACACCTAGTTCACTAATGCCTTCTTCATGACTGGTTTAATTTTCAGAAATGTTTCCTTTCATTTGCCAGCCCAAAAGAGGTATCAAAAAAGCAGAAGACCATTTGTATCAAACACCACACTTCTTATTAGCAAATAAGTTAATTACTATTAACATAAAATAAATATAATATGTAGAAATAATGTTATTATTATAATAATAAATTATTAGGAAACAAGTTTTTAATCTATTAAAATCCAGGTTGAATTCAATACATTTTTAGTCTATTAGTCTACTCCTAAGAGAATTCTTTTTATAGATTTTTTTTTAATTATGCCAGAATTAGAACTAAATGGTTTATAAGAAAGCCCTCCGCAGCTCTTAATAGTGTTAATCAAGAAGGCTTTTTTTATTTTTCTTTTTTTTTTTTAAATCAGAGATGAGAAAATAATATTTTTAAAAGGCAACTTTCAAAAACGTGTTTTTTTTATTTTTCCGTCTAGGTCTGCTTAGGCACAGGTGTTTCTCAGTGGCAGCTGCTACTGTGCTAAAAATTTGTAACCAACTGCCCAGTCCAATGGTGTAGATTAAGCCAGAGAAAAGCTGAAAGGGAATTCAGCTCATGTGAAAAAGAGGTTCTTCTCAGACAGATGGTGGAAATAAGAATAAAGGAAATGCAGATGACAGAATAATGGCTGATAGCAACAAAATGTAGAATGTAATATAGTGTTCTTAACTGCTTTGATACTCTCTGCGGCACTGTACTGTGTATTCCTGATTGCTACTTTTTACCAGACCACAAAAAGCTACTGAACTGCAGACAGGAAATAAGCTACAACAAAACAGTAACCATGGCAAAACCTTAACCAAAGTATCACCCCAGTTACTTTACTTACCACTTCACAGTGCTTGTCGCCACTGAAAATAAATTCTTCACCCATATTGCATGCTGCTGCCCCTTGGAAGTGAGGGCAGGTAGTGAAGTGGGGGATGGGAAAAACATAGATAAATAAAGTATGTGCATAAACAATACATTTATTCTAATTTTGCCATTATAAACCACAAATGCTTTAATCAGGCTCTCACAGCAGTCAGAGCTAGCCCCTGATTATCCCCATGGCTAGGTATGATTTCACACATACCTGCCGAATCCACAGCAATGCATGTGTACATACTTGTTTTTATTCTTCTAATTTTGCAGTTGCATGAGTAATTCTTCGTCCTTTTACTGATCTCCAGTGGTCTGCTGGTTAATGCTGACATACAGATAGAAAGTAGTGAAAAACTTGCTACCAAGTTATAGCATAATGCATGCCAAGTACACATCTTGAGGGGGCTGAAAACAAAACACCAGGAGTTATTACACTTTGTAAACAAAACTTTCTCTCCATTCATTAAGGAGGTATTGGGTAGTAGATTTCAAAGTTATTCACTTTTACTCCTAAATTTTCCTCACATCTGAAAGGTGTTCAGGCATCTAGCATTGTCCAGGAAGCAACAGCCTTCAACGAACAAAATGCACATTATGCACTATTACTCAACTACGAACATCCAGTTGCGCTGCATGTTCCTTCCTAGTCACGGCCTACTTCAGAATAAGACTGGGATGGAGGAAGCACGTAAAGCCCTGGATTGTTTCCAACAGCGGGACAGATTACAGCAAATACTGACGAACCGCGCAAGCAGCTGCCAGGACCTAGGCAGCCCCTGGCCACACAGAGGTAACATGGCGACACCCAGTGGGAACACCACCACAGACACCCGCTGCAGGAAAAGAGGCAGGCAGGAACGTGATCCTCTCCAGGCTGGGGTTTTTTTTCTTTTCTTTTTTTTTTTCCTCAACAATAGAGCTGCTGCCTAATTTGGGGATTTGTAGATTGGCTCTGGGAAGGAGAGAGGAAGGAGAGAGGAAGGAGAGATGCATCTCAGTTACAGAAAAATAACGTTGCATCCAACTATACTTCTCCAGAGTAGCCTCAAAGAGTTTTTACATTGTTTTATCCTGCTCTGGCTTAGCCCCAAATATTTTTTATTCTGTTACGATCTCTCCAACTCGAATGGCAATGAGCTATCAACTTCCCATATAGCCTTTAAAGAATGTCCCCCATTAAAATAAGAAATTATACCCATTTTGAATCATGGAGTTGAGGCCAAGAAGTGAGATTGTTTCAGGTTTCAACACACTGCCACTTTAAAAACGAAATTTTACTGTGCCTTACTATCGCCAATGTTTACAGCCAATCAAGTACTCGACCTTTGAAAGCTATGAGCAAATTTTACTTCTCTTATTTTCACTTATTACAATACTATGAAAACCTTTATTAGTCCATAAGTGTACCAGTCTTTCTGAACCATCATCAAAAGGGTACATAGCCCAACGGCTTAAACTGTAACTAACCAGCTCGCTGGAGCACACACAGGAAATGTCGGAAGGCCAACAGAGCAAGCCACGGACTCTGTACCCTGACTGTTTCCAAATCGTTTGTTCTGGGCCCCCAAGAAACCACAGAGAACAGCAGAAGAAGGTAAGTGCAAACAACACATCATCTTTCCTCTCCTCCCCGCCCACTGCAACTAGAGATGTTTTTTTTGGAAGCAGTAAGGCTCTGCTCACCTGTACAACTCGCTAGAATGTGGATTGATTGTGCTTTTCAGCTTTTACTGGCAATACTGCATCTGTCAAGCTTCAATCAAGCACCAACTCCATCAAACTAGTGGTTATGTGAAAATGGATCAACATTTTAGAATATAAGCTTATACTTTCTGTATATTTTTTTTTCCCCTTCTCAAAACATAAGGCACCAATAGATTGTATTCCATCATCTCAAAATACAGTTTGGGGCATACCCTTAGTAACTCCTCTGTCCTTTTATGGAATATGTATCTCCTATCATACCTACAGTTTATTTAGACCACAGTAAAGCGGGGAAAAAAAGGCATAGATGAGTGTTCAACCATAAATGGACAAAAATAAATTCAAGTGTAAGTTTCATCCTGTATTTATTTAGTTTTGATAGTAGGTACAGTACACTTTTACTTTCCAATCTGAGAGACATAAATAAATCCAGTTCTGAAGAATTTACAGCAAAAACAAAGCACAAAGACACATAGCATTCAGCTGGGAGTGGGGAGGGAATGCAAGGTATATACACTAATTTTTTTTTTTCTTCTAATGGGTAAACCTATTCTCAGGTTCTTAAGCTCAACATAATCAACCTGTTTTCCAGACACCATAGCACAGTTAAAAACACTCCTCCTGCATAACAGGCTGTTTAGCTGAGCTCATGTCAGGTTAAGCAAAGTACTACCCCTGAAGAAACTTCACTTGGGCCAGAGTGCATACAGAAATCCCATGATCTGAACCAGAAGAACCCAGTGGCTTTAACTGTCTGACCCCAGATGCAGCACCATCACCCTGGGAGAGCAGAGGTAAGCATCTGATCCTCCAGGAGCACAAGAGAGTCTCCTCTCCCACCTCATTCTAGAGAGGGGAACTAGATCCCTCCAGACACAAGCAAGCAGTCAGCAACCTGCCCACCGGCCAAGCCTTGCCTGAAGGCTTCCTACCAGACCACCTGGCACAACCCAAAAGCCACAGAACACTGGCCTCTGACTCTTCGAGACCACAGAAACAAATACCCTCGCTTCAGCTTTGAGTTTCCTGATGGCAATGGAATGGCTCTAAGGATGAACTAAATTTATCAAATATTAAAATTATCTCAAAACATGGGATGTATGTTGCATGCTGTAGTGTTATAAAAATAATATGCATTACTAGTGGAATTCTCACACGAAGTATACCAATAAAAAAACTGGGGAGTAGTTTTCTTAAATATGGCACATCACTTCACATCCAATATATGTAAACACCCAACATCCATAACTGGACAGGAGTTTCTCTGGTTACAGATGAATGCCTCAACTCAAATGCAGAGCAAGTATCATTCTGCACTTTCCTCTATCCCTCATGACCATGTCTTCAAAATTGCAGATGTTCTGTAACTGCTAAATGTCTCCCAAAGCACATTTTAATTCTAAACACATAGGATACTGAAGAGCCAAAGCACAGCATTTGCTTATCACACAAAAAAAGTCTGATTTTTTTTTAAAAAAACATAGTTGTCTTTTCCATCTGTGACTTTTACAAGAATAAACATAAAACAACCAAAACTTCTTGATCTACAGCCGAAAAAAACAAATCATTAAAACAAATGACATAAAAAAAGACTGCAAGGTATTGCTTAATTTATCGGATAGAAAAACATCCTTAAGCTCCCTTCATATATTACATGAAGAACAACAAATCTCAGGGTTTAAGCAAATTTAGTTTTTCCCTGTAAATAGCAACTTAGGAAAAAATGGTTTATATGTATGACTAATTAAAAAAAAACCCTCTACATTTGTATGATATGCCTGGTTGTTTTCTATCACTCTAGCTAAACCGTAAGGTCAAACTGCTGAGCATTCACAATAGGAACAAAATCCCTGTTTAGGTTAATCCTAAAACTGCATCAGTAGCACTACCACCAAAACAGAATACATTTATTACTCAGACCACATTTACCAAACCTGCTCCCAGTCATGAACAAATACTTTGTGACATCATTACTTCTGAACTAGACAGTAACCATCACCTTACAACTGCCGACTCTCTACAGACTGGAACGCTCTATTATTATTTCTACATTCTGTGTGGTGAGGACCTCTTTATATACCAGTATCATTGGCATATCATGTACAGCTTGGCACCTTCAAAAAAGACCCAATTCTGCTTCCTTGGACAGATGCAAAGATTTTTATTCCATAAATTCACTTTTCCTGCATTTCTGCAAAAGAAAAACATGGTTAAAACAGGCAGAACATACTACTTATTTTAGTTGCTAAATAAAACAATTACTATTACATGGTGTAAATAGTACTTCATGATGTACATTACTGTGAATGTAGTATTAACACATAGTCTTTTATTAGTATAAGGAAGAAAAAACAAATGCAACAGTTACGATGACATGCATGTTTTAGTCTGTATGAGAGAACTGCAGTTTAAAAGTGTGATACGTATTGCTAAAACGGGTGAAGAGCAACTGCTCTACAATGTGTTATTTCAGTATATGGATTATAAAACTATTTTATAAGTTAAAAAAACCCTTCACAAATCACCCAGTCATCTGTCTTCTTTTCACCAAGTCCAATCCACTCCTCAGTGACAAGAGGTATATTTAAAGCTGTATCTGACTCAGCAGACAATTGTATGCGTCCTCTTTTACTTAAGATACTTTACTTAAATAGCGCGTGGAAACTGACTAAAGTTATTCAACATCTGACAACACACAACAGGAGAAAATCACAGTGGAAATACTACTGAAACAGCAAGGCGACTGGAAAAGCTGCGGCAGAACTTCTCCCTATTTTTTTTTTTCAGCAATTCCAACGGTAAATTTTAGCAGCCTGAAAACGCCATCATGGCACTTCGGCTTACTAAAATAAAGTAACAAATCACACCGTAACGCACAAGCAGCAAATTCCGAGTTCTTTACTTCTGGGGAAAGAAAGAAAACAAAACATCATGACGAGGGATGCCTAGAATAAGACAAAAATAACGAAACTGCTGCAGAGAACTTTTACCGGCCTGGCAGAGCCGCAGCCCTCGGCATTCGCTCTCCTCCACCACGCGGTTAAAAAACGCCGTCGCCGGCCAGCGCTCCCCACGCGCCACGGCAGCCCAGGAGCCTCCACCCGCACGCGCAGCTCGGGCCCTCCCCGCGCCGCCGACACCCGGCCGGGGGCACGGCCCGTCCGAGGGGGGCACCCCTGCCGGC
>Ga0065711_1035013_pt1 | contig 22926 bp, 12 predicted proteins | sample Hoacrofraction12_FD_59098 | JGI IMG/M metagenome (GOLD analysis project Ga0065711, IMG submission 59098) | Hoatzin crop microbial communities from Cojedes, Venezuela - Epithelial fraction 12 v2 (version 2) | ecosystem: Host-associated > Birds > Digestive system > Esophagus > Crop | place... | reverse complement strand
TGCCGCGGCCGTGCGCATGCGCGCGGCCCAAGAGCGCCACGGGCCGGCCGCGCCGCCGCGAAGGTCGCCCCCCCGCGGCGGGAGGACTGAGCCGCAGGGAGAGGCCACGGCCCGGGGGTTGAATGTAGCCGTGACTTCAGCTCTTTTTCAGGGGAAGAAACCCGGTATTTTCGAACTGCAGACACTTCCAGGCGAAGGCCGTGCCCTCCCTTCCTCCCCTGCCTCACGCTCCCGCCTCGACAGCCACGGCCGCTCTGGCCGCCCCACGCGGGCTCCTTGCCCGGACTCCAATGCCTGCTTCACGTTTCGGGGAGTTTTCTCGGCCGTCGGTGGCTGTCCTCCCATCACAGCCCGGTGGCTGAGGCCTGGCTGCTCTCCCCGCTCTCATTCTGCAGCCAGAGCGGTCCTCGTTAGCTGGGGGTACAGAACTCCTTCCGACGAGCCGCCACCGCCCCAGTTCTTCGTGCCAGCGCGTTGCTGGCTGGCTCGCTCCCCACTCTGCACACCTTTCCAAGCGTGCTTTGGGCTTTCCCATTGACCGAGGACTTGTGGGTCGTGGGTGGCTCTCCGACCTGCTGGGTCACACTGCTTCAGCGAGAAAAAAACCCAAACCCACACCTTTCCCAAGGCCTTCTCAAGAGTGACTCGAGCCAACCCCTCTCCTGGCAGAAGACAGAGCGGGACAAATCTGTTGCACAAAACTCCGGCTGTGTGGGAACCACAGACACTGGTTTCATTCCCCAAGATGGGAGCTGGCTTGGTCCGTGGGCAGACTGACCCTTGGCAAAGCCAAGTAAGCAGGTGAGGTGCTGCAGCTGAACCACGCACACTGCAACCGGGCAGCGGAGACATTTCAGCTGCAGCAGTGTGGTGTCCCTGCCTGTGGCACCCGTGTTCTTTACCTTTCTCTGCTCTCTGGGCTGGTACCAGCAGCCCCTGACTGTGTTGAGTGCCACCGAGGTGGAAACAAGGATGACCTTATCTCCCACCTGTAAACAGTTCTCACCTCCTCACCGGCTCTCCTGTCCTGCCAACTGCAGGACAGATACGGGCTGTTCAAGGAGCAAGCCCTCTGTTTTGTAAAGCTGCTGGTCTCCAGGGAATTTTGCAACAACCGTGGAGCTACCAGCGCTCAGCGATGTCCTGCTGGTGCTGACTTCTCCTGCTGCAGCCCCTTCAGTCGCCTGATTTCTGGGCCAGGAGCATCTCCAGTTTGCTGACTGCTCTCTGCTGCCTGGGGTATCAGGCTACGGTCCTGTCCTGTAATCCCTGGTTGTTTAAAAGACTTTTACCACTCATGTCTCACAATGTCAGCTTTTTCTGGCCTGAAATGTGTTATTCCCCTCTTTCATTTTTCTTGCATCCATTTTTATATCTTATGTACAATGGTGAGGTGATGGTCTACTATCCTATAATGTGTGTTTGTGAACCATTGAGGGATTTGTACCTGTCCCTGCTCTAAACCTCTAAACTGAAAAACCTCTCTCACGTGCACACAGAGTACAGTGTCCTCAAGCAGTCTTGACCCTCAGCTCTGGGTCAAGAGAGCTCTCTTTCACTTCACCCGCTCTCGGGAAAACCGCTTCCTGCGAACCCGTCCACATGCACGCGCAGAGAGAGCTCAGCGCTCCCACAAGCAAGCAGAAATGCTGCCACGGCAATGCTGTCTCCTCTTTCTCTCAACCTCTGCTCACGTAGCAGGTGGTGTGGCATCCTCCTCAGACTCACTGCTGCCACCTTCACCCTGTCTGCGACATCCAAAGCCAACAGGCGAAAGGGCTCGCAGATCTTAGAGCATCCTTTCTGAGCACTGGTACTGGCTCCTTCCTCCTCCCTAGCGCCGGTTACTAGGGTTTGTTAGAGCCCATAATGTGTCTGGTTTAACCCATCAGCTTGAGATTTCTGCGAGCTGCCCCGTTCACAAAGCAGAGGCAGGAACGCTCCTTCTGGAGGGTGAGGTGACTATGTCCAGTGCTGGGGATCGGAAGCGGCACCATTCATGTCCTGGGGCTGCGTGGGACTCACCACCCCGCGCCGTGCCTGGGCGTGATGGAGCCGGGCAGGGGGTCCGCAGCCGCCTCGCGCAATGGGGATGCTGGCAGGTCCGCGCGTGGCCGGGGGGACCGGGACACGCCACACGCAGCCCGTGCCAGCCCACGCCCCCCCTCTGCCTCCCCGCTCTGCCCGGGGGAGGACGTGCAGCGGATCGACCGCAGCCGAGGTGTCTGCAGAGGCTTTATGATCAATTCATTCCCGTAGGAAAATTTGGAAATCAGTGCAATTTGATTAAAAGCTAGAATTAAAGACATGCAAGCAGCATGAAAAATGGAGGATGTAGTCTGTTTGGTAGAGGTTTCCCTGAAACCACATCAGGGAGCCTGTTTATATTCTAGTGATGTAGCTAAGCCAGACGAGTCTGCAGCACAGCGTCTATTTTTAGACTCCAGGTTGACATTTATAGCTTGTAAAACTATTCATCAGCATCTGGATAACGAGCTATCAATTTTTATAAATGCACAAAGGAAATCAGATATTTTACCTCTCTTTTCCTTGCCTTTTTATGTGCTGCCTTATATGAGTCTTTGGGGGTTATCTGGGAATTTGTTTTTAAGGCTTTACTATCACGCCATATATTTGCCTGCTGTCACATACAGCATCATGTATTTTCTGCTGGGATGAACAGTATACAGAACAGAAAGAAACGCTCAGCGAGCCTTCTGCTGCTGTGTCTCCACACACGTAAAGCAGCTGCATGTGAGATTATGGTGCACCGTATGCAGTCAGTGCTGGACGCAGCACATTCTGAAAACACCTGTATAATAGAAGGAGATAATTTTAAAAGGCAAATATGAAAGGGAAAGCTAATGTCTTGGGGACATCTTTTCCATCTTATTTTCAACCCATGGAATAGCATAACTAAAACATCATAGCTCAATTTTTTCTTCTGAAAAATTTAATGGCTACTACCAATATGTAAGGTACTGGACTAAATGAAAATGTAAGAGAAAGCAGGATATTGTAACAGCCAGCTCTTTGCCTTGGTTCACTATTTTGGTTTGTATCTTACAACCAAATGATACCCTCATTTATATCAATTGAGTTTATAACTATCTGGTCAATAAACTGTATCTAGCAGCCAGCTGCATGGTTTTATCTCTTGAGCCAGTCCATCTCCCGTGCAGCTGGTTTGTAACTGATGGTGCTGGTCAATACAGTGATCTGCCTGATGTCTGTAACTCCACGTCCTCTACTGCTTTCCTGAATTGAAAGGGAAAAGAAACATAAATATACGTTGGAGGTCTGCTGCCGTAGCTCCTACTGAAGGCTGTGAGACATGAGGATACCAGTTAGGCAAGTGTTCCCTTCAAAGAAACTGTAATATGGCAGAAACACGCAGATAGAAACTCTCTGTTAGTGTACTTTCCTCCCTCCCTAACGCTTTTGGTTGTCACAGTTTGCAGATGCATTAATCTTTAATCAATTGAATGCTTTCTGCAGTGAGGTATTCAGGGAAAGAACAGGTCATGACAAGCGTTCGCCTAGAATAGCTAAGCGCTCGTGCACGAGCTGTGCCATCAGACCTTGCTGGATAGCAGCAGGGAATAGACAGAACAGCTAAAAATAGCCTTTCCTTGCAGTGTTTTTCCAGACTATTTTTGATTCTTCATTTTGATAAGGTTGACTGGCTATTTGCTAAAAATAACTGATCCCAGCAAACTGAGGACAAAAAGTAGAGTATTTATAACCATCTCAGACTCTTTAGTACATTTGTTGGCTGCAGATAATCTAGGATCTTGTCATCCGTCAGTTGCCAGTGTTTTATGTAAGTCAGTAATAAATAAAGCATTAAACTGAATGAAGAATGAGCGTTATCTTGCCACTCGCATTTTCTCAGATGGAATATACATCATTTTATATATATATATATATATCTCCTTGCAGGTTAGCTTGCCCTGTTCTTCACGATGCGGTCTGAATTGCTTCAGAAAGAACCAAAACAATCCCATTAGGTCAGCCAATCTTACAAAAATAGCTGCATATGCAATTAAAAGTGAAAAAGCAGCTGTATCCTTTTCCAAGCCTGATATTTTAGATGAAGAAATTTTCAGGGGGTGATTCATGTAGCTTCCTCCATGAGAAGGTTTTTTTATCCAGCTCTTGTGTGCCACCATGTCTCTGATGAAATGAAATCACTGCTCTGCCAGCAGCACGAGAGCAACAGAGGGATTCTGTAACCAAGTAACTGGAGGAGGACTGCAGAGGAATTGTCAATATAAATGATAATTTGACCCCAAGGCAGGTTTTAAGAAACTGGGTGGTTGTGGGGATAGGGAGAGCACGCAGCAGTCAGCCCAGCTGCACGGTCCATTGGATTCATTCTAATAAAGACAATAATTGAGGTACTAGCATTTATTTAGAAGAAAATCCATCATACAGGACATTTGAGCAGCTGCCCTTCTTCAGTTAAGGTAGAGAACTAGTAAGTTCTTAGTGAATATTTTCCCTTGCAGATACTTTGCTTGGGATATATTCAGTTTCTGTAAGTGAAGAATCATCTTCAGATTCATTCCTTAAGCATGTATGATCCTTCATAAATATTTGCCTAGAATGGGCCGCACCTATGCTGTTTGCTTAACTGCAATGTAACTCAGGTTAATAATTTGGAGATTCACAGATTCTCCCCTCCCACAAACAAGTACACATCAAGGACAGACCTGAAATGTATGTTAGGGAAGTTTCTATAACCGAGAGTAGTGCTGTACAGAAAATTCCCACCTCTAACCTAGAAAAGCTGAACTTTTCTCTGGAGTAGAGAGAGAAGCAGGAAAAAAAAAGAGAGAGAGACTGGAACATGGCAAGGACCATGAAGCCATCTAGGATCCTTTCTGTGCTCAAACGAATGATAACCTGAATGCAAAAATTTTATGTAAAGTGGATTTTATCATCATGTTTAATTACAACGGACACAAGCAATGAAGGCACAGTGTTAAACTCATCTTGATAGCATTTCTTATTTTAGATGAAATGCAGCAGTTTTAAAAAATATAGATCTGACTGGCTTCATCATTTCAGGTACTGCTCTCTGCCTATTGCTTGACAAACTTGTAAAAGAAAGAAATGCGGGGGGGGACAGTCTTTAATAATTTATCAATTTGTTTTCCTGTAGAGATTTGCCACACAGTAAAAAAAAAAGGCCATTAACAATAATGATGAGAAACAGCGAGCAGAGAAAGCATCTAACACAGAGCTGGCAGAAGGAGCAAACAATTTGCAGAGGCAAAGCCTGTGTTTTTTCTGTCAGGGTAGTCTTACAGCAAATAAGACTTAACATCTATATACATATACACAGGACTTTCTAAATGTTTACCAATTCTTTTCAACCAGTAAAGGCTATTTTCAAAATTTATGGTGTTTGTACAGTCAAAACCAATGTTGCTTATTCCAACAGCAGACTCATAACATCACATTTCTCTCTAGCCTCATTTCCAGCTGTACTTGGAGTTTCTGTGACCAAGCTAACACTCCTCAGAGGAGAGCTCCTCAGGCAGGTGTTAAACATGAAAAAACCATGGAAAATATTGCATGCAACAAAATGTGTGTCTGTCCTGTTGCTTTGATGGATGTGACTGTGGGCCATATTATATCATCTGTGAGGATTCTGAAAGTGTATGACACCCTCTTTCCTACAGAGAGGTGTGCTTTACTAGCTGCTTGCACGCAGACACAGCACAATAAACGTGCTTTCTGAGCAGTAAACATCTACGGGTGAAAAGCATAAATATTGTTACTAATGTGTATTAACATACTCCAACCATAGGAGTGACTAGAACACCAAAAGGAAAGAAAATTAGGAGTGATTAATGGGTTGAGTTTGTTATAGGAATGCCCTGAAATACCACGTCAACTAATGGCTATACAGTCTTATTGGGTGCTTTGTTTCAAAGAGCTTTCTCCCCAAGTTTTTGTTGCTCAGACCCTCCTTGGGACACATAAATAAGAAGGGGAAAACCAGTAAGTCCGTTTGTGTTTTGGCTGTACATCTCACCTCCCATTCCAGTAAGGAGACCTGTCTTGTGCTATAGCTTTCTTTGTGGACACCCAAGAGCAAATGGAAAATAAATTACAATAAACAAAGAATGCACTTTAAAATATTGTACACAGACAAATGCCAAACTAATAAGAAAATATGATGCTTATAACTATCCCTGATACTCATCTGACCAATTACCTCACCCACCTTGCCTCATTGCTGGCATCTGAGAGAGGGACTGGTGACTTCTAACAGGCGCCACATGCAGCACCATCTTCTCCTCAGCCACTGGTCAGACTGCCCTTCTCACTGTCCAGGCAATTCTCCACCGTCACCTCTCCAAAGTGCAGTCACATTAATTATTTGCTAGCCATGCCTTGGCAATTTGCTTTATGATATAGACACATGCTTTTGTCACTCATTATGACATGCCCATCTGCCCAAATCTATGATGCCCAAGAACAAAACCAACAGAGCCACAATGGTATTGCTGTGAGCCTGACATCCCACCTCATAAAGTAACAGTAAAATGAAAGCTGTTCTACCTGAAGATTGAACCAAATAATCATTTGAATTTCCTATTAACTCTCAATACTACCCTTCTCCTAAATGATCTACAGCAAAGAAATCTAAGCGGGATGTACACATTTCATGGGACCAAGGATTTTTTTTTCCCGTCTTTCCAGTTTCATGTTGGAGGCTTGACTGCAAGAGTAGAAACGGTTCTCTGCTTGTGATCAGCAAATTACAACAGCACAGAATTTAGCCTAAATTTTATCTTTCACCTCTCTTAACTCATTATATAAACAGATTCCGTAATATCACCAGGATGAAACTTGGTTACTGCAAGAACAAATCACAGAAGGAGAAAGGCAGACTTCCATTCAGCCTTCATGGGCAATTTCCTTGAACTCTGGATTAATATGCATGCAGAAAAAACAGATTAAATTCCTTTAAGATACCTAAAATTTTATAGGACCAGAAATTAAAGAGCCAAAGCTCTTTGATCTTTGTATCTTTGAAAGAAACTTTCCAACTTAAATACTTTATCACCATCACACAGGAAACAGTGTCTTATAAAATGGAAAAGAGATGGAGGAGAGGAGACAGAAGAATACTGTTTAGTCAAAAAATTACCCTGCAGATTGACAAACATAGCTAAAAAATTGCCTTAATTACCCTGATAACGGTGGAAGGTGCCACCTTGGAAGCCTGTGGGCTTGCAGCCGGTACACCTAGCACGGTGGAAGAAGCCGCATCCTCTGCATTGTCCTGTCAATACACCTCACTGCTAACCAGAAGAGATGGACTTCCAGGAACAGGCAGGCTGCAGAGTGAACACCTACTTTCAATCGCCTCTCTGTTCTTAGCTCTTTTGTGGATACTGTGCCAAGAGACCAATAGACGCTGTTTATTTATATGAATACAAAAAAGGAGGATAGAAACAAAACTAGGCATTTCACCAACTAAGGGTGTTGGATACTGTCTGATCTAAGGTTACACTGGAAACAAACTCAAAATGAAAAGATTTACAGAATTCAGACTAGATGACCACAGTCCTAAGAGCCTCGCCCACGCTGGCGAACCTGTACACACGCTTATTTACCCTTAGCTGAGGCTAAGTTAGGGCTGACACCAGGTTCTGTCTCCTAAAAACATCTCTTTGCAAATACAGTCATCTTCTGGCCCTGAAGTAGTTACATCTGATCATCATTTAGGAAAAGGGAAACTATACACATTCTAACAATCTCAAGTCTCTCTCTTTCTGGAAAGACTGAAATAAGCAGCATAAAAAATGACACCACAGGACCTTATAAGAGAGTTAAGAGCATATTCATTAGAAATGAAATACAAAATACAATGATGCCACAGGAGAGGGAGTAGCAGGCGAACATGACCTCCACCATTCCCTACCCTCACCCCGATCCAAGGAATGCACCTATATAATACAAATTAGAGATTTCAAACAGGAGGGAGAGGAGGGGTTTTACAAAGTGATTTTCTTGCTATACAGAAAATATATTATTTGCTAGAAGTCACTGCTGAGCTGTTAGCGGCCCAGGGTCAGTCACTGTTCAGGAACTCCCCTGAAGGCACACTGAGCCCTACTGCTTCCCCACCAGTTTGCTGAACACATCGTAGATCTCTGGCTTTTCTTGTGCAAACTGCTCGGCTGTGTTTTTCTGTAGCCAGTCAGATGAACGCATTTGTTGCTGCAGGAGGCCAATGAGGTCACCAAGGTTGGAGCTACCAGCACAGGTAGGCTCCTGGTGGCGGGACACAAAAATTACTTCATCTGTACTATCTGCTTTGCCATCCTGATCTGACTGACAAGGCTGCTCCTTCTCCTCAGCCAGTATCTCCTGCTCCCGCTCTTCCAAAACCTTGCGGATCCGTTGCATACCTGCCGTGGTATAAGAAGGAGAAACACTAGTGGATTACTTTAAGCCACAAGTGTCCCCAAATCCGTCAGATCCAGAAAAAATCTGGAGGATGGAAGGAAAGGGAGTAAAAAGGGAGAAGATGAGGATAATAACAACAGGATAGGTTTAGGATTAAGGAGAGGAGGAAACAGTGCTGCAGAAATTCTAGTGGGAGGAGACAGAGAAGAAAACATTACTCACCTAACTGTAGCCGGTGGGTCTTGTCAGCAAAGATGATGCGGAACCATCCCGGTTCACTGCATTCAAAGGCTTTTCCGCAGGACAGGAGGACCTTGTTATCCAGAAAACGCCTCCAGAGCAGCATCTCCTCCTCAAAGGTGCCTGTCCTAAGGTACTAGGAGAGTCAGCAGAAGGGCCAGAGGTTAGTAACATACAGGCTAACTCACCGAGATCCTCATGAATTTGTGATTCCCATGAGGTCTGCAAAGGCCAAGGGAGACACCTTTTACCTCTGAAGTACAGCAGTTGTGATATAAAGGAAGAAATGGGGAGGAAAGTGGCTTGAGAGCAGTAAGATTCCTGCAAGGAGGGAAATGCACAGACAGACGAAAGGAAAAGAACGGACAGAAATACCAGACAGCCCTTCCCTCTGCTCATCAGACAACAGATGGGACTTCAACAAAATGCTTATCACAATATTAAACTTTCCTCTAGACGCAGCTGCACCACGCGTCTGCCCTCGTCCCAGGAGAAGCCTCCCTTCCCAAGACTACCAACCTTTCGAAAATCAATCCAGACGAAGAAGCCTGCATTGCGGTTGAGAAAAGGAACCCCAAGAGTCTTCAGTTCATCTGTCACATACGTATGGGCAGCTTTTAGCCGGGCATGGTTGGCCCTCAGGTATACCTGGTTGATCCAATCTGACCAGAAGGAGAAGACAAAGAAAAAAAAAAAAAATCACAATTTGCAAAGAATTCAGATCTGTTCAATTTTCCAAAATACTCACAATGCCTTTTTCCATTTCACCCTTTGCCTCCTATTTTGGTTTTCTGTTTCCTTAAAGAGCAAAAAGGGGGGCAAGAACTATTTAGTGGTTTCACATCTGTGCAGAATAATATTTTTCCCTTTCTGAGGAAGCTTCCCTACATTCATAGCTCCTAATTGTTGTGGACTGTTAGCACTCCATCCAGGGCAAAGCTAGAAGTCCAGCTGGTTCCACGCCACACTGGCTATTTCTATACAAATAGCTATCACACTTCTTCAAAGCTGCTCCTCTAACTCTGCCCATCAGGAGCTCTGCAGAAACGTTCTTCTTTTTTTTAGAATTGTCCGCCATGTGTTACATGTGAAGCTTCAGGATTATGGAAGACTGTCAATTAAGCTGTACAAACATTTGGGAAAGTAAGAGGAGGGGATCCCTCAGATACCGAGATACAGAGAACAGCAGAGGATCATATACGAAGCTGCCGACTCACCTCTGTCTCTAAGCAGCTGTGCAACCTTGTGCTGGACGGGTCCACAGACCCCGTGGAAATAACACAAAGAAGCCACTGCATTAGCAACATCCTGGTTCTCTGTATACAAAGTACCAAAACGAATCCCAGAAACAGCAAAATCCTGCAGGAGACAGAGAGACTACATTATTGCACAGGAAGACCAGGATCCTATTACTTCTGCCTTGTTCCTTCCAGCATGAGGAACCTGAGGAACCTGAGGACACGAGGCCAACCGCACCAGCCAGGCAGCTGCGGCACGGTGGCAACCAGCACTCACCTTGCTTATTCCCCACATCACGTGAGTCCGCTGTGGATCAGGCAATCTGTATGTAGAAGGATGCAGATGGGCAGTTAGTGTCATGGGTGCTGTAGCTTTTGGATCACCAGTGCAGCATTACAGAAACAGAGAGGCAGCATTATGCAATGACAGACAATGCAGCATGGAACATCAGCCAAGCAGGGAAAATTAAAATCTGACCTAACTTTAGAAGCTAGAAACTCCCTGGAACTAGTTTTAGACACAGTATTTCAGACATACAGATACTTGCAAGCGGTATATTGCACATAGGAAGCTTGTACATATCATGCTAGAAATCAGGCCTGTGCCAATGTATTTGCCAAGAATTAAATGCAATTTTCTTTCTTTAAAACCCCAACATTTTACAGAAAGAGATAAAGTTCTTCTTTTGCAATGCTGCACATCCAAGCCCAGCAACACTGAGCTAACACTTAACCAAGTGTATTTTATTTCCTTGCAATTGAACACAAAAATAGCACCACTGCTGAAAACAAGAAATTAGAAAAAGAAATTTAAAAAATCCACACTATATTTTTAAAAGGTGAGATTTGCGAAATTTTCTGTCTCATTAAATTGATACCTAATGAAACCCACTGCGAACAGTGACTACTATATGAAAAAAAAGAAAGTAAACAGCAACAGAAAGTCTCTACAGGCATCAGTAGAAACGTGGGAAAGAGGTAACAATGTTTAGGTAGGAAGAAAACCCACACTCTCAACAAACGAAACATCTGTTTCCAGTTTTGGGGACTGTCACAAGCAAATACCGAAGCACACATTGAAAAGTGTACCACAACAGAAAACTAACTACCATTTTTCACTTGCTAGATTGCACTTGATAAAATGCATTTGCTATTCAGAAATTACTACAAAAAAAAGCAATCAGTGTAAGGCAGATTCAGAATTTGCTAGCTCATGACTTAACTTCCAGTCACAAGTTCTCAGCAAGGCATCATGTTGAACTGTCACTGGAAGATGGCCAGGGAAGTAGGAGCTGATTTTACCTGTCCATGCCTAGGACACTGTGAAACGTGGCTGATTCATCAAAAACTGACAGCATGTAGATCTCATCTACTATCACATGCAATTCATGTCTGCAAAAGGACAAAATGGAGATTACAAAAGAAGGCTGTTTCTGGTTTAGAGGCAGAGATAAATTCTGGACTGCAAAGACTTGCTTTATACAAAGAAGAGGGACACCAAGTTTTGCAGAACAGAAGCATTTCTTTCACAATTCATATCATTATGTGTACATTGAAGTGATTTGAGATATATCCACCTAACTGTCACCCACTGCAACCACACAATGAGATAAAAACTCAGTCATTTTCAATGCCCTAGTGAAAATTAACTCTTGTAGTTACTACTGGGTTAGAAGTTGTATGATCATCCACTCAGAAATGACAAAATTTCAGAGAGTATCCGTGATCCATGATGAAGCTAGAAACCCATGCTCATATCTTTCTTTTTCTCTGCACATACAAACAAACTGAGAGGAAAGGAACTCAGTTTCCTACCAAAGAAGTACAGCACGATGGTGTTTGCTAGGACTACCAACAAATAAAACTTGCATTCCTTGATGCAAGTTGCTTTGCCACTCCAGATGGCTGCAGGGTCCACACTCCCTTGTCCCCACCATTCCCCTCTCTTCTCTTAAGTCCACCACTGTGTGTGAAGAACAGACTGTTTGCCTGACTTAGAAGATATTCACAGATAAAATCAGGGACAGCAAGTAGTCCACCGGATTCTGGAAACCGTATCCGACTCAGGATGCCTCAGCCTTCCAAACTGACATACCTTTTAGCAAATTCCAGGTAATCCCGTAGCTCTGACAAGGAGTAGATGTCTCCAAGAGGATTCTGGGGATTCAGAAGAATTAAGGCCCTTACAGCGACACCCTGCCGAACATGAATAATGCAGTATTAAGACAGCAGACATCATGGGATAAATTTTCAGTCCCTCCACTTGAGCAGTGAGTGTGATGCAAGATTCCCCTGAAGTTTCTACCTTAACTTTTCAACTCAAAGGTTAGATTTGTATAAGAAAACTTTTAGCCACAAATTAAGAATTTTTTTTTTTTACGATTTTATCACTTGCAAAGTGAACTGAGGAAAAGATCATAGAATGAATCAATGATTTTGAAAAGACCGAGTCTGCCACAACCGTTGCCATCTGGTCAACCAATTAATGAGAAAGATGCTCTCACACATTCTCAGCACAAAAGATCACTTTCTCTTGAGTTGTATCAGTAGTTGAGAAGTTACAAATTACTGAAGATTGCCCATGAATGTGGCAAGAAAGATATGAATCTGAGCTATAGGGATGCAAACTGTTCTTATTTAGAGCACACGTGGCTGGAGATGTCAGAGCTGGCAATGATCTAAAGATGCAGCTAAACATATATTGGGCTTAGGACACTGTCATAACTCACAGACTAACTCTTCAGAAGGGTGATAGTCATCTGCATTTATCCTCTAGATTTGCACCTCTCTTCCTCCTGCAAAAACTCTCAGCGGTCTTACTCGATTCATCTGCACTACTGCGTAGAGCAGTCAGTTATGGGCTAACTCAGGTGGCCTTCCTGAAGGAGAAACCCTGTGTAGTCCCTACTCTTTAGTGCATGCCCAAATTTTTTTTTTTTTTTTTTTTCAATATGAAGGGGTTCCAGTGCTTTGTGAATGGTCTGGTACTACTGGTTTAACCTTTCTGTTGTGACCAAACTTGGACAGACATGACACCAAGGGATTCCCCCTAAGATTGCCCCTGAGTTTGCACACAGTCTGATCTCAGGTGGTTTACAAGGACAATCGGAAAGCCAGGTGCTAGGTTCTGAAAATGTTTTTGATCTTTAGGGCACTTCTGGGACCTGCCATCTCAAACATATTGTAGACTTCACTGGTAATATGAAGGCCAGCTACACTCACCTCTGCCCTGGCATCCTGCAAGGCCTTTTCCAGTTTTTCCACTGTAAGCTGAAAAGGCCGAGTGCTTGTTCCAGTAATCTGAAAGACACCACAAAGATAAAAAAGGCCATGTTATTTCAATAGACTCTGCCTTGAGCCAATCTCCTGAGTAATGTTCCCCCCCCCCCAAAAAAAATCCAGCAATAATGACCTAGCATCCATCTTCTTATCCTTTTACACTACAGAGAGAATAAATACATAAATAAAATCAAAGAAGTGTTCATCATAGGCTGGCCACACACACAGAATTCTCTGGTTACCCTTGAATAACTAAAACAGTGCAAGATCTCCATCTGCTCTTCCACCCCGGGACCATCTTTAGTAGGACAGTACATACTTCTGTCCCCAAGGCTCAAAATGGCCATTTTTTTCCCCTCAAGAGCAGTTATTGGGAGTATGATACAAGAAAAGGACAGGACTGGAATCCAGATTTACGGTCTTGAACTACTTTCTTGCAAATTATGTGCCCAGTTTCCCAGCAATAAATTGGGAAGATGCCCATGGGCTTGCAGCCTACCCTTGTTCTGAGGACTACTTTCAGAGGTTCCCAAAGCTTGGCACTTTCCAGTATCGATTATTTTTTAACCACAGAGGTTGGTAATCCCTTCCCTCAGACTTACCTTACTGTCTAAATAGGCATACACCAGCTTGACATTACCATAGAGGAAGACACTCTGGGTGATATCACCGTAAAAGGGAGTAGCAATAAGAACAGCTTCTGGAACCAAGAAAACAAAATTGGTTATCAACAGGTCTCAGTCCTTCGCTCTCTTCTAATATACTTCAGCTAAACATGACAGCTTTTTTTACAGCTGTGTCCTCTGGAAACACTGTAATGTTACTGCCTTTTCCTCCACTTTATTTTTACATTAATTCTTTAATCTTCTGGAATAACCCAGGTAAACATGAGTATAGCCCACATGTAGCCTAGCAAATTAAAACAGGGCACCAGGAAAACAGTGAAGGCAGACAGGGTAAGACACCAAGTGTGAGTGCCTGACATCTGCAGACCATGGAGATGATGAATTTCACAGCAGAATCTTGCAGGAAACAAGAACTTTGCAGTAGGCCAATGCCAATTCCACTACTTCACTTCCACCAAACAATATTTAAACAGAGTTAATACATTATTTCCCAACAAAAATAAACATTAAAAATACCTCCTAACCATCCACTTACCCCCTGGATCACACAGCACTGTAGCTAATGCAGAAAATAATGAGCCGCAACCATTTAAAACAATCACCTACAGAAGAAAGAGAGAAGCTAGTGATAAATCTGTCCATAGAAAGACAACACTATAAAATAATAATTCCTGACCACATCACCAAAATATATTTTCTCCCCAACTCTCTAACATGGATGTTCCCAGAATTTTCTTGCTGAAATCCCACTTCTACCAGAAATAATGTTAATTCTGTTCTTTGCTTCAGAGACACTTTCTCCTGATGTTGTTCTTGATTTTAATAAGCAACTTAAAAAAAGAGTAGGCTTTAGTAGGGAAAAAACTGGGGAGCAGTTCTGAACTGCTAGAAGAGCAAACTACCTTTCATCAGCTAATACGTGTTACCGTCTCCTTGTGGTAACAGCAGCTCTGACCTCCTGCCCAATTTGTGCAAAGTGGAAACCACTGTATTGTACAGGAGCAGGTTTGACTCCTGCTTCTAGAAGACAGATGCTCACAGGTCCCACGAGCTTCACTCCAAGTGCCAGGCAGAATCTGCTGCCTTGGAGAAGCAGTCATCAGCAGTAACTTTGGTTCACGTGAAGTGTGGGCTTCTGCTGAATTACTGCAGCCAGAAAGGAAATGGCTGCACCAGCTCCTGCTGCCTTCTGCACCCAGCAGCGGCAGGAGTCCCTGATCTCCGCAGGGCCTGAGCCCAGCCTGCAGCTCTCCCAAGCCAGCAGGTCCTGCAGAGACTTGGCTCTTGATGCCTTCCTCAAAACACTGCTGTAAAATTTGCAAAGGTCTGTTTTTACAGGCTAAAACTACTCTTGGCTCAATTACAGACTTTTGCCCTGAGGTGTAACAGCAGAAGGGGATGAAATTAAAACTCGACTGAAACAATAGGCACTCTTTGTCAAGGCTGAGGGATACAGGCACAGTATGTGCTGGAGCTGAATAAGGAGATGAAAACACAAAGCCCCACTGAGAGCACTGGCACGAGGAGTTGGCACACAGAAGTAACGCATAAGGCAAATATACAGCTGATCCGAAGTGTTTTGGCTGAAGCATGCATCAAAAGCTACCAAAATGGCTAAGAATCAATATCTCATTTACATGATAAAAGGCTGTCATTTTACCAAATCATTTGTTAAAAAAAAAGAAGATGAAACTGTTCGATAACAAATGGCAATACATTAGAATAGACACCAATGGAAAGTGGGTTACCCACATTTTCTGCCTTAAGAGGTGCAGGGGCCTTGCAGTAATAGGTCAAAAATCGAGCCACTTCCTCCCGTAAACTGAGAAAGACACAAAAGCAAATATTGATTCAGCTTATTCTCCAAGAGGCTGGGCTTCCCCAGGTCCACATCTCAGGAAAATAAGGCCAGGGCACAGTAAAGGCTGGTGAAAATAGCTAGAAAACAGGATAGCTCAGGCCCATGCCACAAACATGACTTTTACACACAGCAAAGGTGTCATGGATAATATCTATAATGGTGCATACATTTCTGATGAGCTTTAATCAAGGCACAGAGAGAAAAATCAAAGTCCCCAAGTTTTCACTATGTTTCAAAGAACTGTTTGGAGTTACCTAATTTGTTAATGTATACAGTGCTTTTAAAACTGTGCTTGCTTTAGAAAAATTGCATGTTCTCTCACATAAAAGGATTTTTAACTGGATGAACTGGTAGGGCAGCTAATTTACAGTTTTTTAAAGAAAAAGATGATTAAACGACCTAGAAAAGTTTTAACTAGTGAGTGTAGCAGAAGCGGTTTGTATTCATCCATTCTGCTTATCAGACAGGTAGTCAAAAAGGGAAGCATTATAGAAAAGACTTACAACATATGGCCCTTCCAGTCGGGATACTGAAGCAGCGGAGGCTCCATCAGGTTCATATCGGTCTGTGTCAGCTGGGACCAACGAGAAGAACCATTAAAAGCACAGTCAGTGATAGCAGAAACATGGAGATAGACGGGATCCATGTACAGGCACATACCTGCATAGACACCCACACACGTGCAACTTCAACAGTTGTAAAACTGGATTGAGAAAGCCATTGACCATCAAAATTAATGCAGCTTGGAGAAGCAAGGACCAGCAAACTGATCAGTGATAACTTCAGGTTACATGAAGTACGGGCTTCTGCCAAGTTATTGCTGCCAAAACTTTGCTGCGCAGAGATCTACAAAAAGGACGCAGAACAGGCAACACACACGACACCCATAACCAAGATGCCTGCAGAAGACTTTCTCAGCAAATGAAGAAACCCAAAGAGTTCCAAAGAGTGCTTTGCCCAAGCTCTGAGGACGACAGCTTTCAGCTGAGAACTAAGTCCCAATTGTGAAAGCTCAGGTCTAGACTGTCAGAAAGAGATAGAATGGATTTTGAGTGACAGTAAGATATGTATTTTCTTTAATAAACTTTCAATCTATTAAGTTTTTAATGAATTATAGCATTCATTTATGTCTCAGTTCTAAGTTACTGCAGCTCCTTCAGATCTATAATTCTGATAAGTTTTGATAAGTGTTAAAGCATAATGGGAGCTTTCAAAAGACAGGAGAAAAATTAAATCATTTGATTCACAAATGAAATATTCTTGATAATTCTTTGCCAGGGCAGCCACTTTGTTCCTTATTGGGAGTTTATTCTGATCTCAGAGGCAGATTCATCTGAACTGTGGAGCCCATTTTAATGTTTATATTTGGATAAAGTACGCACACTGCTTTTATCTAAATATTCTCAAGGTTGTAAATATCAGGGTTTCACATAATCCAGTTCTATGAAGTTGCAAGGGAAAGCACAGCGGTGATACGTGCAGAGAGAAGAGGACATTTTACATAAACAAAAAGGGAATAAACATGTCACGTACAACGCACCTTCCAAATGTTTAATGGCAACCAAATTTATGAGTTAATATTAAAAAAGGTGAGGGTGGGGGGACATGACAAGGAGACGGTAGTGCAAGGAAAGAGGGAAATTCAACATGCAGTGTGAAAGCTTCTCACATAATAACAAAACCGCAGCATTCTGTATTGGTGTTTTAATAGCTGGTGCCAAGCTCTGGAGTTTAAAGACACTGTCCTTATCCCATGCAGAATTACAACCTGATATTATAGGATTAAAGTTCCTTTATTCAGCTGTAGATGTTCTTGAAGCCTATGTAGCACAGAACTGTGCCTTCTTAGATCTCTCTCCTAAACTTATCTAGAGAACGCAACACAAAATGTATCAGCACTTGGCCAAAAAGGACTATCCAATAACAAAAAGAAGCCTTGGAGGTAATGCATTAAGGGCTAAGGAAACCAGATGGGCCAACTGAAAGTAAGGCCATCTGAGATCTCACGCCACAAAATACTCTCTTGTTTAAGGGACGAAAGTTGAAGACAGAAATCTGATACATTACTCAGTGGAAACAGTATTTACTGTCCTAAATAGCAAGAAATTATTCGCCTACAATCCCAGCTGGTGCTGCATTCAGTGACTCCATACTGTAAGTCCAGGCTGCGATGACTGCGAAGCTGGCAACGGTATCTTTGTTCAGCCGTTTGCCATAAGCGTGATGGTTCGTCTGACTACAGCTGATGAAGTCCCAACTCATTTTCATAATAAGGATAATTGAGATGCAGCTGACTACCATCTCCCTGTGCACTACTTACTGCAGGCTTGGTGTTAGTTTTAAGGGAAAGGACAGCGAAGGAAGGAAGGTACCACCTACACAGCCTAGAAGGCACCTTTCTCGTGCAGGCAGCAGCTCTGCCTTACCTGTTCTTTTAGCTGGAAGGCGCAGTGGTGGGGTAGCGTCCCCCCGAGTCAGTGGAGAGGCAGGCAGAAATAAAACAAGGAACATTTTGAGGGTGGGAATTGGTGGAACGGGAGCAACCACGAACTTCAAACCGCAGAGGCCGACTGTCCACCCTGAGCCACCTTCCCTCCCCACAGACACCTCCAGCTAGGAGAAAGTGCCACCTGCCCGCCTCGCAGGCTGCACCGGGCAGTGATTTTAATGGGAATCGAGAAACACTCCTCTATGCCACGGTTCTGTTCTTTTCTTTTGACTTTTCTACTTTCTGAGTGGTGCCGCGTGGTTCATGCCTCTCCCTGGCGCAGCTGAACAAGGTGAGCAGGCAGCAGCCAACCCGTTTCGAGAGGTTTCGGGAGCTGCCACTGTCCACTGCTGCCACCCTCGCGCATTTCAGGTGTTCAGAACTGCGTGTCCAACTTGCCTGACTTTATAATGAAGATCCTTGAAATTAAATAGAGTTCAAAACTAATTTCAAAACCTCTGTATTAAATCAACTACTGTCAGCAGGAGAAAATAAAATGTGTCTTATTTTCATTTAGTTTTCTGAGCCAAGTACAGCCCCAAAGGGAAACTCATCGTGAAGAGGAACAGAAAAACACCCTTGTTCCTATCCTCCTGGAAAAATAACATAAATAAAATATATGTACAAATAGCTGGCTTCAAAAGTGACTTCCAACAAATAAAAAATTCATGACGAAAAACTTTACCAGAGAAAGCTGAGCAAAAGCAGTAACTCTAGGAAAGTGCAAGCACTGAGGAGGAAGTACACAGCAAATTCAGTATTTCTTTTTGGAATAGGACTTACCCGCTTAGACATCAGGTCAAAGCAGAGTTTATTCTCACTGGTGCCAAAGTTTATTATACCCTAGAAAAAGAAATAATTTCTTTATAGACACAAAACCCGTGTGCATACATCACCTTAGCTATCACTTCACTAAATTGCCTCCAAAAAGCTCACCAATGACAAGAGAAAACACAGTTCACATAAACTTCACCATATATAACTCGAGACACTTATCTATGTGTTTACATATACATCCCAGGCACTCAGCTTCTTAGGCAATAAACTATCTGTAAATGAATATGTACTAACATTTATACTTCTTTACAGAATATGTTTAACTTAACCTTGAACTCACTCACTGGTATACATCTAACTACAAAAGAAACACTACAACAATTCTGAGAAAAGTGAGGTTTACCCTTCTGCAGCAGTTTTAAGCAAGGTTTTGGATACATTTCTTTATCTAAGAGCATTTGTTTATCAGTCATTACCATTCCACTCCACTGATTTGCTCAGAAACAACATGTAGTCACGAAAAGTGGTGAAGACACTAAATTCTCTCCTCTGGAGAGATGACACTACAGTTCCAGGTTTAGGATTTGGCCCTGTTTATTTAGTTCTGCATTGGATCTGCAAGAGTTCAAATCTACTAGCACATTTTCATTACTGGAAGAGGTTGGGTAAATACACTTTTAAAAATTGCAAAAGGAAATCTAAGCAACTGTACATTTACACTGTTAGTAAAGTACAAGTCTGATTTCAGGTACTTGTTTAAAAAGCTACCTCCTACATAGACAACAGTTGGTCAAAGAGGCAGTTTGTGCTTCATAATGCACTTCATATCAAACATTTAATTGTGTTTTTCTATCTTAAAAACTTAGTTTTCACCTCCCAACACAGTGTGACCAAAGTTAGGGCTAATAATAAAACATTTTTAAAGTTTCAAATAGTTCAGTATCTGAATGCGGGATCCATTTAAAAGCAATCCACACATGAGTCATTATTCATATTTACTATACTTGTTACTCAGTAATAATTTGCCATGAAGCATTAACACTCTGCCTTTGTGCCACAAGGGGGGTATGATGAGCTACTTAAAACTGAGCAGCCGAGCGTAAACAGGCAGAAAAAGTGCCGAGTGTTAGTTAAAAGTTTCAAAAAACATGCCTACTACTTAGTTGTGGTATCTCCTGCACCCATCACCTGCAACAACCAGACATAATCAGATAATCAGAGATAGTCTTCAGTGGGAACAGAGATGATGAGGCCAAAGGAGGAACAGGAGGTCTGTTCCTGCAGATTTCTTACATCTTTCAAGGTCTACTGCCGCCACTATTTCCCCGACAGGGAACTCAGAGTGTGCCAACCTGAGCTGAACATGGTGTTCATCTTTGATATATACATGATCTGCAAAGCTACTTTTTATTTCTCTTCCTTAAACAAACAGCTTGACCCATCATGTATTAGTGAGATAAAAGAACAAACACACTTTTAGCATATCTGTCAGCAAACCTCTGAGAAAGTTTTATTCCTAGCAAGAAAGCCACGAAAACACTTTGAGGTTCTCACTCACGTTGGGGTTCTTGTCTTCATCATACTTGTTGGCATGATAAGCTTTGTACCCTTCCTCAGTGGAGCCACGAAAAATGTTGGCAATGTTGCCGCGAGCAGAGAGGTAGGGGCTTCTCTGGAAGTCGCCGGGGTTACAGAAGCCGTGCACATCGACCCGCCGAGCCCTCATCTCTTGCAGGTTGCCCCCTCCTCCTCCCATTCCCGCAATTTCAGACAGTGCCTGGCTGAAGTCCAAGCCCCGAGGCATCGTGACGGAGGAGGAGGAGCCGCTATGGCTCTGCTTGAGGATGCTGAGCATCTGAGCAAAGACGTTGAACATGCGAAACTCGTGCTCCCGCTCCAGTTCAAAACGGCGCTGCTCCAGCTGCATCCGACGCTCCTCCACATCCAAATCTCGCTGAAATCGGCGTTCCTCCATCTGCAAAAAGCGCTCTTCCATGGCCCGCTGAGATGTCAGGGTCTTCAGCAAGAGATCGTCGAGAGGGTCCTTCATGCGCTGGCCTTTACGCTTTTTTCTCAGCCGATGCAAGGCGGAGAAGCCAGGCCGGGGAACCACATTCTGGATCCGTGATGAGTTTGCCATGCTGGGCTCACTGAAACCTGTGAATACGTAAAAGCAAGGAAGAAAAATAAAACACAGCAAGTAAAGCGGCGTGGCCGTGCTTTGCTGCCATCCCCTGTCCTTCCTATGAAACACCCTTTGATTAACAGTAGGGTTTTACAGGAAAACCGAAGTAAAACCTGTCAGGTACAGCCTGAAGTTTGCGAGTCTTTTGGGAGTTTGTTTTTAACTTCCCACATTGGGCACCCACGATGCTGCCAGCCCCAGCCCCACACTCGGCCTCCGAATCAACCTGTGTGATCGTCAGTTCCCTCCATCGGACTAACTACGCAATCACCATGGCGAAGAGGACGTAGCATTTCTTCCTGTCCTCAGACATTAACCTCACACCCGTTACCGTCTCTCTTCTTCCCCATCACGCCACGCTCTTCCATCAGCCTGTCCTAGACCGGTTTGAAATCCCCAGGATTTCCAGACTGCACCCTTCCTGGCAGCCAAGCAACGGCCGGCTGCACGTTCAGCGCAGGAGCTTCATCTCCTGTAAACAGATACTCCATTTCCACCAGTGACTTTCAAAAACATCTTCTTTCCAAGTCCTAATGGATAGCTTAGAAAGCCAGGCAATTATTATTCCCAAGTACTTTCCACCGCTGAGTGTCCTAAAAAGATTACATCTGGAAAATATTTTAAAAAAATGCAAGAAAAGTTTCACCTGCAGGTTTACAGTGTAGCCATGGCAGAAGAGGGTCTCCTGATACAATTCAGCCTGAGGACAGCAGACAGCCCTGGTGACGTTAAAATGGTACCAAAAAGCATGCAAATTTTTTTTTTTAATAAGCTAAGTACTGTCAGCATTATATGCAGCAATCTAGCACAAATGCCCAGCCCAGATTACAGCAGGCACGCCAGCCCTTTGGGTTTCGTACACAATATTTGGCCCAGTGCAGTAATTTCACATTTTATTTACCTGCAGCAAGATACGTTTCGGGAATGGTCAGAACACCATGACTGCAGGTACCAGCCTTCTACCTTAAAGCTTTTTGGGACACGGAAAAATAAGGATCCAAACATCAGTGCAAAAAACCAGGTGTCTATCTTGCCACCAGAAAAACAAAAAAATCTCTCTTTCTGGGAAACCGGGCAGAAACCTTATGCTGGGATGTAAAAGGCTATCCCTACCTGAAGGTGAAACACTGGTTTCAATGGGAATCTCCACCCTGGAGATGGGAGAGTCATTCTGGGCCCTCTCCAAGAAGGCTCTCTCCATCTCATGCTCTTCAGGGGAGCCCTGCTGGTAAGACATGGATGGTGGGGGCTCTGGGGTCAAGCAGTGCTCATCAGAGTTCACCTCCTCACATTTGATCTCCATCAGTTCGGGGTGCTGGGAGTGTCCAAAGGGCAGGGCCGAGGCGGCAAACTGGTGATGGTGGTAGCTCTCCACCATGCTGCCCTGCAGCACCTGCTGAGCCATCACGCTGCCGCCCAGCGGCCCGTAGGCCAGGGCGGGCCGGCTGGTCAGCACCCGGTCCATCACCTCGTAGAACTTCCAGGTCCGGCCGCCCCGCGGGGCCTTGCTGTTGTCCTTGATCCGCCGGTACTCCAGCTTCATCTTCTTGATCTTCTCCCGGCACTGGTCGCCCGTCCGGTGGATGCCCTTCTCCCGCAGCACCTCGGCGATGCGGTTGAAGACGTGCTGGTTGCGCAGGCAGCTCTCCAGCTCCAGCTGCACCGACTCGTCGGCCCAGAGCTGCAGCAGCTCCACCACCTCGGGGTCCGACCAGTTGCTGCCGCGCTCGTACTTCTTCCCCCGAAAATCCATCGCTGCCGGGCCCCGGCGGCGGGCTGCCGGCGGGCCGGGGGCTCGG
>Ga0065711_1035012_pt1 | contig 22926 bp, 20 predicted proteins | sample Hoacrofraction12_FD_59098 | JGI IMG/M metagenome (GOLD analysis project Ga0065711, IMG submission 59098) | Hoatzin crop microbial communities from Cojedes, Venezuela - Epithelial fraction 12 v2 (version 2) | ecosystem: Host-associated > Birds > Digestive system > Esophagus > Crop | place... | reverse complement strand
CCATTCAGCGTGACCTGGACAGGCTGGAAAGTTGGGCAGAGAGGAACCTGATGAGGTTCAACAAAGGCAAATGCAGGGTCCTGCACCTGGGGAGGAACAACCCCATGCATCAGTACAGGCTTGGGGCGGAACTGCTGGAGAGCAGCTCTGCAGAGAGGGACCTGGGTGTCCTGGTGGACGACACGTTGACCATGAGCCAGCAGTGTGCCCTGGCTGCCAAGAAAGCTAATGGGATCCTGGGGTGCATTAGGAGGAGTATGGCCAGCAGATCGAGGGAGGTTCTCCTTCCCCTCTACACTGCCCTAGTGAGGCCTCATCTGGAGTACTCTGTCCAGTTCTGGGCTCCCCAGTTCAAGAAAGATGAGGAGCTGCTGGAGAGTGTCCAGCGGAGGGCTACAAGGATGGTGAGGGGACTGGAGCATCTCTCCTACGAGGAGAGGCTGAGGGAGCTGGGCTTGTTCAGCCTGAAGAAGAGAAGGCTGAGAGGGGACCTTATAAATGCTTCTAAATATCTGAAGGGTGGGTGTCAGGAGGATGGGGCCAAACTCTTTTCAGTGGTGCCCAGCAACACGACAAGGGGCAATGGGCACAAACTGAAGCAGAGGAAGTTCCAGCTGAACATAAGGAAGAACTTCTTCACTTTGAGGGTGATGAAGGACTGGAACAGGCTGCCCAGGGAAGTTGTGGAATCTCCTTCTCTGGAGATATTCAAGACCCACCTGGACAAGGTCCTGTGCAGCCTGCTGTAGGTAACCCTGCTTTGGCAGGAGGGTTGGACTAGATGACCCACAGAGGTCTTTTCCAACGCCTACCATTCTGTGATTCTGTGATTCCCACATATATTGCCTCCCACAATGGAAATGTTACTTTTTCATTTATACAGTGCAGAGAGCTCAAGTTTGGTAATGAATATCAAGCTGACATTTCTCTCAGTGCCCAGTTTTCCAAACGTGGACAGGAAACCACATGTACATGCACTAATCAAGTCTCCCTGTTTCCACAGGAGGCTGCTTAAAGAAATAGATGGTAGTAGGATTCGTGCTATGTTGCTCTGGGTATAGGGAACAGATGGACAAAACTTAATTCCCAGGGCCTATGGCTGCTAGGGGATTCTTCCATGCCACTTAAGTCTTTGAAAAAAGAGAAGAAAGTTTTCCAAACCACAGAAAGCAAAATTTTACTCCCTACTAACTTTTCCATTTATTTTAAAAATACTCTTTCGGCAGAGAAAATATTTCTCTGCAGCAGATATAACAACTACCCCACATCTGCGGAACAATCCCGTGGTGTACACTGTGGTTGTCCTGCCAATTTCCTTTTTAGCTAAACCACAAAATGATGGGATGCCAACCATGAGATAGCATATTATTCTCACGTTTGGCATTTACGTGTGGAGAATAGTTCCCTTTTATTGATTAATTGCACCTTTTAATGACACTAAGGAAAGGGTTGGGTTATAGATTCCTGCTGAATAGGACAGGCAAGTGGCACACAGGGCTTATAAATCACCCAGCTCGCAGGCGCTTCAGCAGCTGTGCTACTGTACAGATGTGGAGCACACTAGAAGTTAATTGTGTTGTTGTTAGTTATGTGAACAGAAACACATAGACAGTGCTTCTCTGAAGAAAATAATCATATTTTGACCATGGTAAATACAACTGTTATTGATGAAAGTTGGCTGCTGGAATTGAAGCATCTTACTTGAACCCCAGAAAGCCAACAGGACATGGTAAGATAGCTGAGGGGTCACCAGCATGAAGACCTCAGACAAACATGGCTGTCCTGAGGCTGATGGGGTGATATCTAGGGACACCCCAGTCCTCTCTGACTAGCCTCCAGCCAGGCAGGGCTGCTGCACATTTCACCGTGAGCAAATGCAAATGCAAGTGTTGAGGGCGTAACCAGGAACATATTGAACACAAGTCAACAGGTACCAAAATCTTATTTTTAAAGCCATGCGTCCTGCCTCCCTTTGCTCTTCTGCTCTCTAATTTCCCATGGTGGATCACTAAGAGAACAAATGAAGTTAATGTTTAAACTGTGATTTATGCCATGGCAGAAGAAAAAGTGACCAAAGTAGTGCTGGGGGCCTTCTGGCTAACAGAGAATTTAGCTGCTCTTTTGTTGACTCGGCTTAAAACAGTAAAAAATGTTTGTATTTATTTTAGGAAAACATCAAAGCTGCATCCTTCCAGTCCTGATCGTAGCCTCGAGGTACCACAGTGATTACTGCAGTAGCAGCTCTTTTTTGATCTGGCTGAGCCAATAACATTGAACGTACTCCTTGAAATCAGAGTTTAGCTACTCTGGTCTTTCCTCCTCCATCCTATCCTGTCACAGAGCAGAAGGCAGTCGCATCGCCCAACCTGAAGCTTGCAGTTCAAAGTTCCTGTGAAGACTGATTTATTTTCAGATTCCAGGTCCCAGTGTGGAGCTGGAGGGGATGGAGGGGGATTTAAATGTATTGCAAATATCCCTGCAAGAGGAAGAGATTTATATAGCATTAAGATATAATCTCCTCTCTGTATTTTGACCAGCATCTTCTCACTTCAGCTTCTCCAGCCCCTCAGAAACTGGCCAGCCTCACTGAAGAGGAGTGGTGTCAGGCTGCGCCAAACCAAGGATGTGAAGTGGAATCACAGCCCCTGCCTGAGAAGGTGCCTCGAGGCACTCCATTTCCAGCAAAATCTCACTCCATATGGGGCCTCCTCACCTACTTGCCTCGTTCACTAAGACAAGTAGTGGTTTCCACCAAAGCCAGTGCAAACCTCAGTCTGTGGCATAACATCCTCCTGCTGCAGGTGGGGAAAGTGCTGACACACACCCCGCGGTCACGAGGTCCTGCAGGCACACCTTTCACCAACCACTGTGTCCCAAACCCATGGAGGGGCGGCCAAGCGGCACAGCACAGGGAGCATGCAGCCCCCCCCATCCACCCCACACAGAGCAGCGGAGGTCAGGGACTGAGGGCTGGCGCTCTCAGGGAGAATTTGAGCAAACACAGACAGGCAAACATTTCATGAAAGGAGACATGCAGCATTTAACCTTATGGCTGTTTCCACGCATAGAGAATATTTATCGGACTGCTCCTTCTCCGGCACAACCTGGCACACGGCCGTCCCCAGGAGATGCCCAGCAGGACAGGACAGTCCAGGCTCAGCTAGAAAGGGACTGCAGCCACAGGGGAGATGGCAAGAGGTGGGAGACACTTGGCTCCTGCTCTTGTATGCTGGCTGACTGCATAGGAAAATTAACCTGCATGAGAAAAAGGAGGAATGTAAATTACCTTTTCATTTCACAAATGAGGAGGGAGAGGCAAGACAAACTATGCCACTCTCCAGTCCAATTCATTTCTTGTATAATTCCTGGGGCAATGCAGTTGTGTGCCTGCCTAACAGCTCGTCTAGCTCCAGGTAAGCAGTCATTAGTTTTCTTAAGAAATGCTCTAGCGGTAAGATACAAAAAGTGGGTAAAATTATTCAATCATTAGTACTGAAGCATATATAGAGAGAGATGTATATACAAACACATATAAATACATGTACAGGGGCACGCATACTCGTAAATGCACACAGCTTCATAAAAATAGATAGATCTGGTGCCACTTTATATAGGGGCTAGAATAGAAAGAAAAAAAAGAGGGGAGTACACGAATTTAATAAGCTCAGACATAATTGCCATGAGTAAATGTTAATGCACAGGGATGAACTTTTTTTTTTTACTTTATACATATTAATAGGCTTTCTCTTTGAGAAAGAATGACATCAGACATTGATAAATTTGACAGAAGTGAAAGGAAAAGATGGTCGCACGATTAGGTACACTCCTGAGGTTGTGTTGAACGGTGTCTTTGATACATCAGCCTTCAGTCTCTGAGCACATTCGTATTAACTCATGCGTACACCCAGAATTCAAATGAGCTGCTTCTTTAGATGCTGACTTTCAGCAGCAGTCTCACCAGACGAGCTGGAATCAAACTCACAGTTTCAGAGCATGGTATGGTATCATTTTCTCAGTACAGTTTGTGCCTACTGACTCTCTCAGAAGATTAGAGAAAGAAGTAGCATATAGCAGATCGTTAAAGATCCACACAAGGCTAAAGGGTGAGTAAAAAAATCTTCAATGAACACACTGCGCCAAGTACAGACATTCTCCTATGCCAAGAGATCGGTGCAAGGCTGTATATTTAATATTTCTGGAAACTGAGAGACGACAAATTGCTTGGAATGGATTCACTTAAAGGCAAGCAAGGGCTAACCATTGATGTGTGAATACCTCAGTGATGTCTGAATGCTGGTGCATTGCCACAACATGGATGCTCTTTATAACCCTTCAAGAAACCACAGTGAAAATAGTGCTACACACCTGCAATATATGTGTTTGTCTGGAAACATCATACCGCTACAGTAACTGTCCATGAATCTTCCAGTAAAGCCAGCATACCCAGGTGCATCACATGGCTTCGGATTCACAGTGAGCCTAGAAATAAATAAAAAGCTGAAGTCATGCATCTTTTTCCCATTAGCCCATTGCTTTTAAGAGCTAGAGATGGGGAGGCTGCTTTTTTAAGATGCAAGTTAATGCTATTGACACACGTTTCTGAGCAGCTTCAAACACAAAAATCGACAAGAGAGGAAAAGATTTGCGAAGTAAAAAAGGAGGCAGCCATGGAAAATGAATGCATAAAGAGAAGAAACAGAGATGAGTAAATGCATGTTAGACAGTGAGGACCTATAAAGGAAGGAAGGAAAATACAGAATGGAAAAAATGGAAGATTATAAGAAATTGTTAAATAATTGGAGGCCACAAAGGAATACATCATATAAAGGATATACATCAGTCTATTATAAAATTTTATTTTGAAATCTCGTTTTATAGTAATTTGAGTTATTCAGTGAGATTTCTGCAATAAAGTCTGCTTTGAACAGACAACAGGAAAAGCAAAATTCTTTAACAAAAAGTCAAATATTCAATAACATTTTTCCCCTCCTTTGTCCCATCAGCATGCAAGCAGTCACTTTGTAGGCACACAGATACAGAAAGAAGATATAAATATCCATCTCTGTTCATCACAGAAGAAAACATAATTGATTTCTTATTCATTTTTTATCTGGTTTCATAACGAAAGTTAAAAATACTTGCTTTTTTTCTTTTGAAAAACTCAGTGTCTCATTTTGTTAAGCAAATGTAGGACATCATCTATATTTGTACATAATTTTTTTTTCAGATGTCAGTCATAAGGCTGTTGGCAGTTTAATTTGCATGTATAGCCAAGATGATGGAATGCTAGTAACAAACATTAGCTCTTCTGTGCAAAACCCAAGCATTTCAGTCCACTCAAGACAAACAGCTTTTAGCAGATCTACTGTATATTTGAATCTCTCTATGTCTACTATCACAGCATGCCTAGCAGTTAAAGATAATTAAAGTGATAATACACCTGTGAACTGTGGGGATACTGCTCCTACCATCAGACTGCTTAGAATAACTAAAACAAACTGGCAGAAGGTTTGAGCAGACTGCATTCTCTTGCTGGCTAAGAGAAGCCTCACAGCCTCATCCTGTCATCAGTAAAATAAAGCAAGTGTCCTCCTGTTTTACAGAGCAGAGGCCACAGACTAATAGACCAGCCATTTTACCGATCACTTTCTTCTTCTTCATAATCAGGTGGACCATTTTCCCTCTTTTTTACCCCTGTCTGAAGCAGCTCCCTATCCAATAACGTTTCTCTTCAGGAAAAGTACTCCAATCGCTTACTTGTCTGCTAAATAGCTATTAAGCACTTAACGCATCTTTTACCTTCTCTTAGAGCAACCCAGTGTCTGCAAGCCTGTTCAAGATGGAACCTGAGTTTTTTCTCGCCCCATGTTTTCAGCATCACCAACATCAGCATTTTAAGCAACCAGACTCACCCAAAGAGCAGATTGCTTTTGAATGACAGAAATGGTAAAACACCGTGTTGCTGGATATATTAAAAAATCAGAGATAAGAACAAAAGAAATAATTTAAGAGCTCCTATTTCTGCAAAACAATGTGTTTACTGCAAGGACAGAGATGTTGTGTTTAACTGGCAACGACCACTTTTATTCTGAGCCGGCAATAATCTGAAATGACAAATAACATCCAAGCGTTTTACTCATCTGTGGATACTTATTTTCCTCCTCCTGCAGATACCGATTCTTTGTATGTGTCCAGTGGCTAAAAGCCAAGAAACTAATTTTACGCTTGATAATTCGTTGGTAATCAGTGCTAATCTGTTTGGGAAAACATCTATAGCTCAAGCACAAAGAGATTCAGATCGGTTCGGCTGCATTGGTGGTGACTGTCTGTCACTGAGCACAGCTCCATGAGCCTCCTCCATGGGACCCACCTGGAGGTGCGCTTACCAGATGCAGGTGACCTCGCACGAAGAACCAACACCATGCTGGTGCTTTTTGAGACCCGGATATTTAAAATAAATGTAAGAAATGGATCCTCGTGCTATTTGTACCAATTTCACTATTCACATCTTTCAGAACAGTGGTCACTACTAACACAAATTTACCACTGCAAAGCTTGCAGGAGGCTATTTTGGTCCTACTGAGACCTACTCAGCTAAAAATGAATCCTGGTGCTATTTGCACCAATTTCACTGTTCACATCTCTCAGAACACTGGTCACTACTAATATAAGTTTACCACTGCAAAGCTTGCAGGAGGCTATTTTGGTCCTACTGAGACCTACTCAGCTAAAAAGAAATAATTGTGAAAGCTTTGTAAGCGAGGTACACATCATGCCAGGTTTGGTTTGAGTTTACAGCACTTGAATTTTATTGGGCAGATATCCATCACCACAAAGTTTTATATGAGCAATGATTAGGAGCAAAATTTGTGTACTGCAGTCTACAAACACAGACCTATAAAATGCAGCTTTGCTGTAAAAACAACTGTAGACTGGGGAGGGAATGGAGGCAAATGCCCCAAACTCAGTGAAATCGAATAACGCATGTCTTCCAAACCCTGGGGAGGCACTCAGAGAACAAATATTGATTTTATGTCATGCAAAATAAGGTTTATGTTTCTGCTTCAGAATTCCTCTTCTGATATTTTCCTACAGGCTTCAAGCCATATGTTTCTGTGTCATGCAGCAAAGGTGCAATTAATCTCCCGTGCAAGACCGTACTCTGCCCATGCCAGCATTCTCCCGAGCAGAGGCACTGTGGGGAGGGGAGCTGAGGCACGTGCGGGCTGCGGGCACTCCCGCATCCCACCCTCGATCTGAGGGCTCGATTTTGAGTCGAGGTTGCTGAGGCATGTCTCAGCTCAGCTTGACGGATCCATAGGGTCATTATTCAAATGAGATGTTGTCCCGGTCTCCTCTGCAATGTCTGCATGACAGCGTTTCCCACCCACCCTTATTTTTTTTTTTATCCATTAAAAATAAGACAGCTTGAGCCTCTGAGAAACCTGTCTGTAAAATAAAGGTCCGCGTTAGAGTCAGGTACAAAAAACTATCTTCCTGACAAGCAGTCATTTTTTGGAGGTGCATCTATCTCTTAGGGAATCGTTTATGTGCCAGAAACCGAGAAACAATCCCATACAAACAGCAACATTAGGGTAATCTTAAGGTTGAAATTTAAACACTAAAAAGACAGAGTGCACCTCAGGAAAAGCTAGATTAGCTACCTTATCTCTGCCTGCAAGCATACATGCGATACTACAGCCCTTAATTAAACAGAAATGTTTTCTCTCTGACAGAACGTATGAGATGGTCTTCTAGATTTTCTGTGTTTAGCATATATTAACAATTTGTTTCTTCACTGTGCGTCCATCATTTAATTAGCATAAAAGCCCCCTAGCCCTCTGTTGACTTGGTTGTCTTTATAGTACATTCTCTTATCTCAGAGGTACTTATTTTAATAATTTCATCAGTACAGATGTACAATGCATTCAACAAGACATTTTTCCCGTTAGACAGATGTACTTCTTAAAAATAATTCATTATTTATTACCTCACAAGCTGTTTTTCAGACAAATAAACTCACAATTCCATTACCAGTATATTTTAATGATGTTTCTGTTTCAGATTGCTTTATCATTGGAGCCTAATCCAAATTTCACTGAACTTTCACATTAATTTCAGAGATCTGAAGGCTCTGTTCTTCATTTTCCAAGCAGCTGCCCTCAAAGCACATCTCAGGAAAATCCGTGTACTATCTACCCAATGAGATGCTTTAAAATAAAAAGAAAAATATTTCTTTAACATCCAAATGCCTCTCTAATGAGCAAAACATCCTGCAGAGGTTTTTCACTAGTTAGCTGAGAGCATGTCCTAGAACACAGTAAGTGAAAAAAACCTGCATCTTGAATGATAAATGGGAGCAGGGCGTTTTCAGAAATTATTTTAGAGTGCAGCACAAATGAGTTTCATATGCAGACTTGCAAAATCACCATACTGGGTGAATTGGAAATCTATTTCAAAATGGTAACGTTAAGACTGAGAAGAGATAGTATTACAAGAAAGTGTTAGAAGAATAAGGTGATCTCTGGATCTCTGGGCTGGGCACTGCCTATCCCACGCTCCTAAACATGACTGAGGGAAGCTGTCTGCAAAGAAGAGATGTAGCTCTTTAAAGCAGAGGCCGAATAGAGTGACCCTTCCTCTGTAATACTCTGTACTTAGCATATTTCTGGGCATGGGAACCCTCGACCTCACGTAGCAAAGGACTTAGGTCCTTGAGGACCTTCTGAAAATCCTATTCCACTTTATTAAGTCTTGTGAATTTTTCAACCACAAATCACTCCAATCATGTCCAGCTTTGTTAAGTTGATTGCTGTAAGCTATGAGCATATGCACAAGTTAGCCAAATCAAACTGGGATGTAGCAGTGATAAAAGTGGTAACCAGTTAATGCCAAAGTGGAATATTCCATTTAGACATGAAGCAGGAACCCCAATATTCCTCTGTTCCTTGCTCCTCTTTAGTGGTTATAACGTGAGCTATGAATTTTCACTACCTGTATCATGATCCATTCTTGAAAAACAATTCTAAAGATTGGAAAGGATACCTGAGAACTTTGCCATTTGAAAACTCACCTGTATCTTACCTCTGGATTTTGTCCTCTCATTTTTCTCCAAATTTATCATTTCTGTTTTCTTTTGCTGTTGATTAAGTACATTACATGATTTCAATGACATTTTGGAAAGAGTAAATGGCAGATTAAAAAAATTAAAAGTACTTTAATTTTAGTTAGCATGTTGTATTAAGTTAGGAATACTGAGTACTAGGCCCTCATTGTACTAAAATTCATACTAAGAGGAAGGAAGAGTTATCCCAAGGGCACCACGGGAAGAGGGACGTCCACGCTTATTAAAATATTAAAAATAAAATATAAATTATCTATAATGAATCCATTTTTTTCTGTGGGGAGGACTGATGATTGACCCTCTGGAAATTAGAATTGAGAAGACCTGTTACACAGCTGATTTTCTTTCCTTGTCACTACAGATTTGTTCCCTATAGTTTCTTCTCTAAAAATTTATTCAGCAATTTATTTTAAAAAAAGACTTGTCATTCTTTCCTGTCCTTTCACAAAGGAATGAAGAGATTTAAGCTAGAGAAAAAATTGAGATACTGTATATCTGTCTTATCACTATCAGAAACTCATCCTAATAAGTATTACTCTTACATTGACTCCACAGCTCTTCCTGTTTCCATAAAGCTGTTTGCAAGTTGAATATATTTCCATATATGACCTGCATTAATATTAAAATCCTCCTGAAATTTCTGGAAATATTTACATGTTTTATCATCAGATAAATCCTTTATTATCTTGTACTGAAAGTTCATTCTTCCTTAAAACATGATAAATCTTTAATTTGAACAAACAAGGCAAAAGCCATGAAGGAAAAGAGGTGCCCCATGTAAAGAGAAACCTGGAGCTTGAATTCACAGCTGCATTTGCTGTCTGTGTAAAAATTTCCAGAGTCAACATCAAAAAGAAAAAAAAAAGTAGCAAATACTAAGTCTCATATGTAGAAGGCAGAAAAGATACCAGGTTATTATCCTCAAGCATTACATTACCCATGCACTGCTGTATTACAGAATCACAGAATCCTTTAGGTTGGAAAGGACCTTTAAGATCATTGAGTCCAACCACTAACCTAACACATTGAAGTCTACCACCAAACCATGTCTCTAAGTACCACATCCACAAGTCTTTTAAACACCTCCAGGGATGGTGACTCCACCACTTCCCTGGGCCGCCTGTTCCAGTGCTTTACAACCCTTTTGGTGAAGAAATTTTTCATAATATCCAGTCTAAATCTCCCCTACCACAACTTGAGGCCATTTCCTCTCGTCCTATCACTTGTTACTTGTGAGAAGAAACCGACACCCGCCTCACTACAACCTCCTTTCAGGTAGCTGTACAGAGCTATAAGATCTCCCCTCAGCCTCCTCTTCTCCGGTCTAAGCAACTCCAGTTCCCTCAGCACTCGTCGTACGATTTCTTCTGTAGCCCCTTCATCAGCTTCATTGCTGGATGGACAAGTAGCAGAAGAGATAGGATATTGCTGTGGCTGCTTGAGACAGAATGCAAGAGGCAGGTGGGCAGCACGATGGGACTGAACAGACAGCAAACTCACTGGTAATGCTGGTAATAAGAAGTGATAAGTGAAACTCAGAAGGTTTCAGATTTTGTTTCCCAGGAGCTGTAAGGTGTCGAAAGGTTTATTTATGGTGAATTCTTTGGAGTTGCAAATCTTACAAGATGTTGCTCAGCAGATCAGAGATTCTTCAAATACCTCATATCTCATGTTACTTCAGCATTTCTCATCACGTCTGCTTCCCAAGAAGTGTGTGTGGGCAGGGGACTGCGTGGAGGGAGGTGTTGATAAGAGACTAGGTTGGAAGAGAGAAGAAGCTCTTCTCCCAAATATTGTGCAAACGTACTACAAGAAAAGAGTGGGGAATGTTTCAATAGATTTAAACGGGAGACAACTTTAAAAGTGGTTTGGTTTCTCTCTGAGGCAAATTTCTTTCTTTGTCTTTAAACATAGCCTACATGTAAACTACTACATCACCCAGATTTACACCTCAAGTACTGCTGATCTCACTTCTCATCCTCCCAAGCAGCTTACTCTTACAGTAAAAAACAAATTTCATCTTTATCTTATTTGGCTATCTCTCTTTTCTTCTCTGCTGTATCTTGCAATCCCCATGTCTGCACCATCAGTCAGTGAGACAGGTCCGGGAAATACAGAACCACTGGTACTTACAACGTTTGAAACTCCTGGATAAATCATTAGAGAACATGCTACAGGGAACAACTTTGCAGTCACAAGGAAATAAAATCAATTTTATAATAGGTCTTCTCAAATTCTAATTTCCATAGGGTCAACCCTCAGTCTTTCCCATAGAAAACTCTACCGGAGAGGGAAGGAAAGAGAAAAATTGCCTGAGGTTACCCCCTGAGAACATTTGACTTCTTCCTTGGAGGTAAGCGAATTTGCTCCCCATGCTCCATGGAGCAATGGTGGGGGGATTAGTCTCCAACTCCATTAAATTTTCCCAGAGCCACAGGGGACTCTGCAATCTCTAGTTCTTTTCTAAAAGATAGCTTGCTCAAAAGGCCTCCTGCTACACTTGAAATACAGAACAGGTGTTGCCACATTAGCTGCAGACCCACACAGAGAATCCAGAGAGAGAGGAGAGGGGTAGTGCCACAAAGGCCGCAAATTATCTTAGTTCATAACCAATACAGAAAAAAGGATTTTCTTAGACTAAGATTATATGAAAAAAATATTTTTTCTTTTAGCATTAAAAATTTAGAGAGGAGCTGAGAGCATGCTATTTTCCAGCATTAAACACTAGCACTCTGAAAATATCCATGTATCACAGAGTACAACACTGAGTTTTAATATGTATTTTTTTCTCATAGAACACCCCAGCAAGCAACCATGTTTTTAGGATTGCTATCTACAGAACAAATAATCTTTATACTGTCACAAGTCTTGCCTGCTCCAGGAGTTTGTTTCATATGATATCCTCCTCCTGCTATTTCCATTTCAGAGTAAGCCCTCTTACCTTCTCCCACTGCACTGGAGAGGATGTGTGTTACTGCAGCTAAAAGCAAGGGGTAGACGCTGATGTTGTCATATTTATGGAAACACTGTGCAGATGACTCACCATGCTGACAAGCTGAAAACTCCTTTTTTGCCACAGGCTGTATTTTTTGGTCTGGCACTTGCACATCCTCCTCCTTTGCCACTTGCCAAAAGTCAAAGTGGACATGCCCATGTGTCTACTCCATGTGTGCAACAGTGGTTATCAGAAATTTTTCCATGCGCGAAAGGTTTTGGCTGAAGTCACTGGGTTTTGCGTTGAAGTCTCCAAGAATAATTTTTCTTTTCATACCTGCAAAGAAGGAAACATTCCATATCAGTATCATTCATCAAGTCAGTGATTTCACATAGGTAAAACGGTGGGCATGAATCTTATTACCACAGTGGCTCCTTTAAGCCTCTGTAGTGGAATAAAAGGGCATCAAACCATATATGAATAATCGCCATGGTCTTTGAGATCCCTCTGTTCTACTCATATAAATGGAGCATCAGCAGAAGAGATTGTCAGTTCAGGTAAGCCTAAAGGTCAAATCCTCAGCAGATGTGGATTGGTATTGCTCTACTAAAAAAAAAAAGCACCACTTATGCCAGTTTGAGATTTGGGGTTGGGAAACTAACTGTCTCAGAGTTGGGCACAAGGAGCAGTTTTGCAGAAACAATTAGATATGACAAAATGATACCAAACTAAATTCAGGGGTGATGAATTCCCAAGTAGTTTATCTTAAAGAACATGCAAAGATGTGTTTCACTGGAATAGAATGTTGTCTGGAGATAACATCAAAGCTAACACAATACCACTGCTGTTACCATTCAAAAAAACTCTATTTACAGTTAGAAAGATAAACTGGGCACATGAGAAAGGTAACACACAATCTAAAATTAAATAGTTTGCAGTCTCAAGTTAAATTAAATGAGTAGCAGTACAATCTGAGAAAATACGGCATTCATTTCATGCCTATTATATAGCTAGCTATCGGTGCTTGTTATGATTATAAAATCACACTTCAGATGTTCACATCTCTCCAGTTTTCAACTCCTCCAAGAGTTATAGCTCTAGCACTCCTCTATGGTACAAAAGCACAGCACAGCTTCTCGCAGTTTCCCGAGATACTGCACCTGCAGTATATTCGTACTAATTGCTCCAAATTCACACATACAGATGACAAAAGAAGGTGAATGGCAATTCAGCTTTTTCATGCAAAAGAAACATAATTATTTTACAACACACTGTAAGTTTTAAACCTGCAGGTTAAGTATTCATTTAATTATTTAGGGAGAGGTTGCACTCCTACTCCTTCCCCTGTACGAGAGGCAGCCAGTCTCTGCGCTACATCAGGAGAAGCGCCGAGGGAAGAGCTCAGACTCGGGATTTTCCTTTCTCTCTTCACAGCTCTCCCTTTCATCTCATTACAAATGCAATGTTGCTTCTAATGCCTCCGCTCACCCACTTACCACCAGTACTTTCAGAAACAAGCTATTTCAGCCAAATATGTTGTGGAGCAAATAGAGGAAGAGGAGAGGAGATATGGACTCCCATGTTTTCTGCACAGGCAATTGAATTAAACACAGCTATTACAAATCCTGTGAAACAGATCCTTTTCTAGTTAAGGGATTTTATTTCAGATGCTATCAGCAGAATGGCAGGAAAAAGAATGATTCTGAAACAAAATCAAAGGTATGTTGAGTTTCTGATGAGAGAACTACTTACCTGTACAACAGCGGAGGCAGTAAGATGCATCAGTACTAGCTACAAAAAATCTCCTTTGGCTCAAAACACTGAAGCCTGTGTTTTTAAAATCGAAGAACCAATTAAAAGACTTACCTCTGGATCTGTGTGCATGTTTGATCCAGTAGTTGTAATTTGTTTTCTGCAGCACACAGAGAGTCATTAAATTTGTCTAAAGGAACTACATTAAAAAATCATCAAATGTTATGAACCATACCTTAAATTTTCAAAAGACTTTAAGTAATTCAAGGGTCCAATTTCCATTTGTGCTTCCAAGGTAGTAATTAGGCTTTACAGAATTAAGCGACTCAACACCTTGCTCATAGTCCTGGTCCTACCTTGTCCAGTACTTGCACAAATTTTCCGTGGATAGGCACCTAATTGCAGGGTTGACAGAAAGCTTTTGAGCAGAGCATGGACCAAAACAGCAAGAAATATATTTCAGCAAAAACGGACTGTGCTCATACGTGTCCAGAGAGACAGGGTCACTATTCAGAGTCATTAAGCTCCTAAATAATCTCAGCCACTGGCATGATACAAAACATTGGGTTTCCATTTTGAAAGAGTAGTAGTGGTAGACCAGAAGTGAGCATTTTGGAATTAAGTCACACCCTGAGGCTGCTGGGGACAGGGTCAAACAGCTTCTTCTGCCTAAATCATAGCTGGAGCTTGAGTTCAAACCATCACCCCATTTCAGTGTCCCATCACCCATCTTCCTGCAGGGTGAGGAAAATATCTCAGTCACGCACAAAAGAGCTGCTCCTCTTTGTAGAAATAATTTGATATTCAAAGGACTGAGGGCAGAGAGATTGATTTAATTCCAGCAATTAGGAAATGTAACTAAGATGGGAGCTCAAGTCCACATCTGATAGGTATCACTGCTCCAGACCAGGGATCTGAACCTGGGTCTTCTACCTCTCTCTCACAGCTACCATTTACTTTGAGCATGTTTTGACCACACAAACAACATCAGGGCCACAGCAAAGACAATCCCACTTTGAAGGCTTCAAGGCTTTAGGCCTCAGCAGTCCTTGAGGCAGATCTCAACATTTACGTGTGTTTGGACAGCAAAATCTTGAGCATATGCAGAACTTAACATGCTAAACTAATAGTCAGGAGGCAAGTGACAGCTGAGGAGTAATTATGCCAATGGTACCTGAATGCTGGGACAAGGTGATATCTACGTTGTGCAGTAGATTAAGGTGAAAAAAAGCTCCGAGCTGACTTTCAGAGTACATCCACAGAGTTCAGCACAGCACCATGCAGAGACACTCGCCTGGGTCTCAAAGGCAGCCTAGCCTTTTTGGTATGGCAGAACATGCATTATTAAATTCAATCCCTGTTTCTCAGCAGAGCTAATTAGTTCAGGTGCAGCTCAACACTGCTATAATTATACTCCATCTGCTTCCAGAGCTAGCTAGTTGGGTGCTGAGAGCTTGGAAATTTCTCTACAGTACCCCCTCATGGGAGGGGGCATGATACTATTATGTCCATAGGAGTAAAAAGAGACGGATTGACGCTTTGGTCCCTTTGATGATGTGAGCCTTAGCAGCCTAAATCCTGCCGAGTTAAATCCTCTCGAGGGACAGATTTTTTAAGATCTTTAAATAGCTAAAGCCCCAGTTATGGCCCCACTGTGATTTTTGAAAAATGCCTCATAAGCACGAAGTGTTTGTTGGGTGGTAAATGACTCCGTGCTGCATCGCAGCGGTGATAGCCCCGTGTCAGGCACCCGACCGAGGCGGTCTGTCGGAGGGAGCAGCCTACGGGGCTCCGGCTCTTACCGACACTTTGATGTGCTCAGGTTGGCTTTGCTGGCTTGCAATCCAGCATGCAAGTGCTAAGACTCATTTGGCTACACAGAAAATATCAAGCCTGTCTGCTTCTCAATAAATAGATAGTGACGACTCCAATGTACACTAATTTAACATGCTGTGTTTGCTCCCCTTAAAATGAAGCTTTGATCCAAAGACTATCGCAGTGAACAGAATATCTCTCCTCGGCATCAACTCTTATTGGATCAGGCCCTGAATTTGTGGCATGGAGCAATTAGTAAGAAATAGATTAGGCAACAACTTCCTTTATTCAGTCGTACAAGTTATTTCAAGACGAACTGATTGCCCACATTTGTTTTGTACAGGCAGCTAAACCATCAATACCAACAACACTGGCATTAATCAGCACAGAATTATTTCCTCACTCTCGCAGGTGTTTTGCTTCGCATCACTTTACAAAGGCTGACAAGGACCATCTGTAGCTTCCAGTACAATACAGCAGTGCCACAGCACTTTTTTCCAGACATTAGAAGCTACCATATGCATTTGCTCTGCAAGCTTTCCAGCAACATGCTCAAACGAGAACATTTTCAGTGACCACATGAACCCTGCAGTACATTCTCATCCCACCCTCCCTGTTTAACCACATATCACGTCAGTAGCATATATGTGTACCGGTGGGTGTGTTTGTGCATGTGTGTCCAGAGGCAGTGTGCTCTGCTTCCATTTGTGTTGTGCAGGAGTGAATGACACCTGCATCTAACAGCATGGTGTCTATGCGAGCATCCATGTCACTGCCATTAATATTTTGACTCACCGCACTGCTGTCAGTGCCAGCTCTCTGTACTGCTATGCCTCTGCTTGCTTTCTACTTTCCAAGGGCTCTGGCTAAGGCTACTGAGACTGCTAGATTTTGACAGAAACCCAGTAAGTTGTTGCTTATTTAACCAATATGTGGGCATCACTTTGTACAGTGATTTTTGGAAACTGACAAAGGGAGCTGCCCCACACCACCCTCTCTTCGGAGAAGAGCTCTGCCTTTCTTCTCTTGCTCAGCCATGGCTGTGTCACTGCCAAGCTACTCTCTCAGGGTGCAGACAGCCTTTAATGCCTTCTTGGACATGAAATAATTATTTGTTATATAAGTGTTGCTGCCTACTACTTGTGTGTATTCAGAATCTTGTTTCAGTCCTATCTCTCGCACTGCACTGCAGCTCTCTGTACCGTGTGAATTCAGTGATATACATGTGTTTTGGTACACCATGAAAGATAGTATCCAAAATGCCTGTCTGAGCCCAGACATGTGCCCCAGCTTGCCAGCCATCCCTGCTGTTACCCTTCAGCCCGGGCTGTGCCACTCCGCAGCCCTCTGCTTAGATCTCCCAGGGAGCTTACGCTCTGCTATATACGCCCCATCAACGGCAGCAGACTGCCATGAGGAAAATCGGACTGAAAGGCAGTAATTAGCGATTGAGAGGTGGTAAGGAGCAGGTATAAGTGAGCATTTTTGCCCCTTTCAGTGCAAGGCTAACAGTTTAACTCAAAGCATCCCCTGCAGTGGTTTCGGCTGTTAGTGCCTGACTTTGTACTGAAAAGAAGAGGGAGGACTTGCAGGCAGTCACAGCAGAGAGGCATTTTGAGAAGCTATCTCCACTCAGTTACCTTATCTAGGCGGAGAAGTATGTGCGAGTTACTCAAGCCTGTGTGCAGTGTACATTCGAGCAGGTAAGTTAAAACCACTGGCAATTAAAAATAACCTCCCTGGCATCGCAGTGGGAAGGTGGAGATGTCAGACAAGTGCTGAGGCTCAGATGAGAGGCAGCAGCTAACAGTTGAAAGGACGCGACTACGGAGTAAGCTGGGCAAGGTAACGTGGGGTCTGGAAGCTCTCAGGCCTGAAGCCCAGCGCTCAGGTGTGGGCTAAAATTCTCTCTTAGACATGAACATAGCTCATTCGGGAAGCCTCGTGAGTCTAAGGGACTGCAGGTCCCCCGAATGACTGAAGGGCCAAAGGCAAATGCAGCTAATGCAAAGGAAATTCTTCAGAACTCTATTTTTTTTTTAATTTGCCCTTTTCTCCTGGTTCTTTTTTCCTTCTTTCTCATTTTGTAATCTCTTGTCTGCAGAAAGAGAAAGGTTGCTATCCCAGTGTTTTCTGTAGCTCCAAATTTCAAATTTTCACATATTTCTTGTTTTCCAGTTCTCATTAATAGATTACAGATGACTTTTTTTATTAATTGTCATCTATTTTACATTCTAATTTATTTTTCTGGGAAATAAATAATTTCCTGACCTGCTCCAGTCTTGTTTTAATGTTTAGCCAAATATCTTAAGGCAGTAAAGGAAAAAACAAACAGCTGAACATCTGCTGAAAAGGTTGCAAGTGTGAATAAGGTCTAATAGCTTGTAATGAGATTCCAGAAATACACTGCATAAGAAGCAATGAATAGATCCCAGTCCCTAACCCCTTACTTAGAAGACTATTCTGGTCTTAATTCAGTTACAGACAGGAGTAAATTCAGATGCAGGATGTATTATCAGCTACTTTTAAAATGCATCCTACAGCGATATACCTCTCTCTCTTTAAGCAACCATTACTTGGACTCAACACACAGACTGTTTTTATGCATCTTTGGTGCAATTCACATCGGGAGCATATAAGACTGGAAGGAGTCCCTCACCATATCTGAAATTCTCCACCATTTTTGTGCACCGCTTGGCTGCCTTGCAGACACACAGACAAATCGATCAGGCACACAGAGGAGCTCACTTGTGACCTGTACCCAAAGGCTCCTGGGGACACAGCTCAGCCCTGCCCCTGGAACTGAGCATCACAAAAGCAGGCTCAGAGGTTGAGGAGAGCATCTGGTAGCTGTATGGATGTAGGAAGAAGTGTCGCTACTATTCCTCAACCAATGGACGAAAGCAGTAGCATGGAAATTGCTGCAGCGTATTCCCTTCTCTTTGCCTTGGGCTTTAGTTTCTCCTCTTCGGGTTGCCCTCAGTTCAGCCACATATATCTGTCTACCTGCCATGGTCAGGCCTGCTATAAGTGAATGCAACACAGGGAAAGTCAATGAAGTTTCATTCACTTACAATAGAAGTGAATTTAGCCATAAATCAATAATGAAAAGCAAAATGTTCCCTACGTGCCCGTTCTTGTAGCTGTCCTTCATCTGAAGAGTTCAACCCCACTTAGACAATCAATGTATTGATAGAAACTGTGTTTTCAATAAAACTCAAGATGTGAGCAGATTCCGTGTTGTATGATTATTAATTTCCAAACTTAGCCACAAGCTTTTAACAGTTTCCTTTAAATCTCCAAAGGAAATTGAAGAACTTGGATAATTATCAAAAAATGCCGTGTTAAAATACTCTCCTCCATCCCTCTACATGTGCAGAAGCAGCCTGGCATATTCGTAGGGCAAGCAAGGATACACTGTTGTCTGAAAGCAATAATGCTTCACTGCCTCTTCTTTCTGAGATAGCCCTAAGCTCATTCTGCCACCTTGTGTGATCAACATATATTACAGCACAACCTCTTTTTCAGGTGCATATTTCTTATTCCACTCCAGTAGGTCTCGCCTCTTATTTAGCACTACTTAAAGCGCAGAGTCAGTTAAATTATGTGGAGACAAAAACTCATCTCTGATATTCTAATATGGATTGTCAGAATGAACCAAATTTAACATTTCATTCATATTCCACCTCCCAAAAAGCCACTTAGTTTTTATAATTAGAGCAGTGAATAATTCTTACCAATTATATAAAAGAATTCATATTTCTGCTAGCTCATTAGACTGTGGTTCTCTTGAATGCATAACTTTCTTGAAACGATCTGCTAAATAATGCCCGGGAATAGTTTTAGCCTGTATCCTCCATTCAAAGCTGTTTGTTGAAAGAAAAAAAAAAAAACATTTTTTCAAAACCTGAGCTGTGTGACTAGCCACTTTTTGTCCTATGGCCTATTTCCACTTTATAGAAATAGTTACTTCACGCTTACCCTGACTGGAAAACTGTGACCATTAGAAAAACATTTTGGTTTCAATGTAAAATGCCTGTAGAAAGTAAATACCAAGGTAGTCTTTCAGAAAGTTTCTTCATGGTTTTCCCAATGTTCGTCATTTCTGCTGCTGTGTTCAGTGATGACAATATTAAAAAAATATTAAAAAAATTTACAAAAGCAATGCCATTAATGAAAGCCCTGGTTAAAAGCTTGTTGGGAAAAAAGGTTTGATGTCTTGATTAGCTGAATGGTACAGCTATCTTGTTCTGGAAACAGAGAAAGCAGTCCTGAAGTTCATCTACAAAAACCTGGTGAACCCTTAGGTCAGACTATCATGAGAGGCTCCGTAAGGGAGTCACACGCCCAGCAATGACTGCTGGTACAATGCAAAAATCAATAACGCTACACGAAGTCGTTACCTACAGATGTCATGTCCCTTTGGTGTACCAGCAAATGCTCACACACCCCATGGGTACTCAAAACACATAAATGCAACACCAGCTGTGCACAGAAAGGCTCCTAGTACAGAGGGGCATTTCAGCCTGTTCGCAGAAAGGAGCTCAGTACACCCAGGTTTTGAATGCCTGTGAGACTGCGTGCACTGATCCACTGGTAAGCGAAGGTGACAGAAGGTAGGAAGCAGAGAAAACAATTATCAAAAGCTCCTTCTAAATCCTAGAAACGCACACACTAACATCTATTACTGCCTTATGCTCTACAGATACGGCACTACATTTCTTATCTAAGATGTGAACTATGGCTCAGACTTCATTAACCAGAACCGCGGTGCCCACAAGATCTATGCTAAAAGACATAGAGTACACAGTCAAAGCAAAACTCATTCCTGTAGTCTAGTTTTAATGTCTTTCACACAGGGAAATAATTATACCTAAAAGCTGGTGGTTTCACTTTATACTTATGGGATACAATTCATCTTACAATATCTTATCATCACCTTAAATTGTGGCTGTGTTCAGAAAAGTGTTTGTGTTAACATCGCACCATTTTACTGACCATACACTCTGCAAGTAATCAAATCACAGGGCTGATCCCCAGTCCTTCTGTGAGGAGAAATAATTGAGGCAGAAAGATTCACAGTGATTTTAATAAGAACCAGGCAAAACTCATCTACCAGATACAAATTCAAAAAAGTATGCCATTTGCACATCTGAGAAAGCATTAATAAATTTGGAATTTGCCAAATAATTTCAGGTTACTCCCCCTTCAAAAAACTAATAAGAAAAGTAATTTCAGAAAAATCTCTGTTGTTTCCCAGCTTACTCTACAAAATTTTGACCTCTCTTTTGGAAGTTGGTCTGTTTAAAAAGTATTAAAAAAAAATAAATTATTCAAAAACAACCCTGAAAATTTTACCTCCGACTATATGTTTCGGGTTGACCCAGAGAGGCAAATTGTGTTTTTCCAGTCACCTACTGATTAAAAAAATACAACCTTCAAAACATTTTACACACAGCTTTAATTTCAAAGGACTTTGGCTCAAGTTCCAAAAGCACAGAGCCGCCCTAAAACGTGAATAATTAGCCTGGTATAAGGGAGCATACAGTAAAGGGCCCTGGAAAGTTTGAATCCCTCTACAGGCTCTTGCAGAGCCTTTGGCAAGTCATTTCATTTCCTTATATCTCTATTTCCCTATCTATTAAGTCAGGGCAATAATACCTACCTTCCCTGAAGAGGTGACAGTAATTAAGTCAATGTTTTGCGTAGCACTTTCAAGATGCAACTCTCTACATTAAAGTCCTAAGTACTATTATTATTATCATCATTATCACTGATTATCATTAAACTAAAGCTACTGTTTAATTCTGTATGTTCTCTTCTCGTTCTGAGAAACACATTCAGCTGCCATTATAAGCTAATTATACCATCTACTCTTAAGTACAGGAGTACAAAAGCATACCTTCTGCTGCATTTGCAGTCTGTTCCCTCTTTCAAATACTCTGTGTAAAGGAAAGTATATTCTTAACTAATGCCTTAAGGAAGTTTGAACAGTATTGCCAAATTAGCTCATTGCAATTAGTATCTCAAGTTTCTCTGCAATCCCAGGAAAATAACAGTAGCCACGAATGCAGTTAATAATGATGACTTTGTGAAACAGAACTGGAGGCTAATATTGAAAGGGCTGTCAAAGAGCAAAAGGCTGCTTTTCAAATGACCTTTAAATCCTCTGCGGCTCCTGCGGAGGATAAAAGGTAACATGAGTGACAAAAAAGGCTTTTCCAGCTTCACCACTTTTCGCCAGGTCAAAGAAGCATTTGTAATGAATAAATAAATAGATAATTCGTTCCCCAGCTGTTTCGGCATCTTTTCCGATATGAACACAGGTAGGAAGCAGGTCTGTGAAGTTGGATGAATTTCAGAGACCTGTAAAACAGTCAGAGAACTGAGTTCAGGAACCGAGTTCAAGTGGCTTGTTATGCAGAGCAGAAAGGAACACAAATTTGTCCACAGGGCTTCGGATGCAATGTGTATCTGTGAACCAAAAGGCTTTAAAATGGCAGTGTTAAAACTAGTGTTTCCTAAAATCATCCTGACTCGATTTCTTCTGATTTTGCTCACAAGAACACACAGCCGTGTGATGCTGTCCTGCCACCCTTCCTGCCCACTGATGCAGTCAGCTGCTAAGCTCGATGTGTGTGAGCTTCTAGATGCCTGGGCACAAACATGGCCACCGCTCAGTGTACTTCAAAGCCTGCCTGTGACAAAAAAAGGCACATACACACATAGACACAGGATGAAGAGGTGGTAAGGCCGCACCTCGAGTACTGTATTTTTTGGGCCCCTTACTACAAGAAAGACATCGAGTTGCTGGAATGTGTCCAGAGAAGGGCAATGAGGCTGGTGAGGAGTCTAGAGACCAAATCTTAGGAGGAGTGGCTGAGGGAACTGGGGCTGTTTCATCTGGAGAAGAGGAGGCTGAGGGGCGACCTTATCGCTCTCTACAGCTACCTGAAAGGAGATTGTAGCAAGGCGGGTGTTGGGCTCTTCTCCCAGGTAACTAGTGATAGGACGAGAGGAAATGGCCTCAAATTGGGTCAGGGGAGGTTTAGATTGGATATTAGGAAAAACTTCATTACTGAAAGAGTGGTCAGACATTGGAACAGGCTGCCCAGGGAAGTGGTGGAGTCACCATCCCTGGAGGTGTTCAAAAAATGTATAGATGTGGCACTTCAGGATATGGTTTAGCAGGCATGGTGGTGTTGGGTGGATGGTTGGACTTGATGATCTTAGAGGTCTTTTCCAACCTATGATTCTATGATTCTATGATTCTATGATTCTATGATTCTATGATCTTGGC
>Ga0065711_1005428_pt1 | contig 22926 bp, 13 predicted proteins | sample Hoacrofraction12_FD_59098 | JGI IMG/M metagenome (GOLD analysis project Ga0065711, IMG submission 59098) | Hoatzin crop microbial communities from Cojedes, Venezuela - Epithelial fraction 12 v2 (version 2) | ecosystem: Host-associated > Birds > Digestive system > Esophagus > Crop | place... | reverse complement strand
CCCGCCTGGACAAGGTCCTGTGCAGCCTGCTCTAGGTGACCCTGCTTTGGCAGGGGGTTGGACTAGATGACCCACAGAGGTCCCTTCCAACCCCTACCATTCTGTGAATTGTACAGTATGTCTTAAATTAGGGGAAAGAAGTTATTATTCCTGAACCTTTGTAAAAATGTGCTTGCCAAAATTTTTTTCAAATGATCGCATTATGGCAACCAACTCAAGTGCTTTGGCATTAACTTTTAAAGCAACAGATTTGAAATAATAAAAAAATCTACTAAAGATTTCTATTGCAATAAATTTTATTTTATCAAAGCTATGAAGAAATCCTACAAACCTATTGTTTTTGCAACTAAAGGAGCATCACTAGAGAAATTTGGTTTATTACAATTACAAAAACAGATACTGTGAGAAGCAGATGTTTTGAAAAAGCTGAGAAATGGAGTTAAGTTTTAATGAGAGCTATTGTTGTGGTTAAATAATGCATACCTCCAGCTACATAAATGCTTACATTTAGAGATTCTAAAATCTTATGTTCCGGTGTAGGTACAATGAAAGTGTCTTTTTATCACCCATTTAAGTAATGCTTGAAAACTAAGAATCTCAAGCATCTTCCCTGAAGCAAGAAACTATTCAATAACGATAACAAAGGCGTGTTCCCTATTGTACTGCGTGAGGTGCATTTTGCAGCAATAGCTTTTTGAAGAGAACGAACCTTCAACAACCTGGAGTGCTGAAATCTAGAAAGAACATTCTTTGGGACAGGAAAAGTGCAAAGGTCTAAGCATTTCATAGAAGTGGTATACAATGTGTACAGTTCGAATAGTAGTCTTTCATACAGTATTTTATGTTCCAAGTTTTTTTTTATTGACCTTATTTGTACCTCTTCTCCCAATCAACTCTTCCCTTTAGTTTTCACGTGATTTATAAGACAATCTAGAAATTTATTTTCTGGGAGGTCTGGTTTGAGTGAATTCTGGATTCTCGGGAAATCCCTTCTGGAGAATGTGGAAAAAGGGCTCTGAGTCAGGCTGATGTGCAGGGAGTGTGGTGCAGTGAGAGGTATTTCTGCCTCCTCTTTCAGGCGTGGGCCTTTCTTCCCAATTCCACTGACATGTGCTAATCTTGTCTCCTACCATCCTTCAAACCCTAGCCCAGGCTATTTGCTTTACCAGGCAAGTCCCAGGCAGTTTCCCAGGTTTCCTTGTATCACTCCAAGCCTTCTTTTCCTACAGTTCCTAATTTTGGCACACATCTTAGTCTTTCACTGAGCAGCTTCTTCCTTTGCCTGACTCTGGAGAGGGCCTTTGCTCTTCGTGCAGATCATCAGAGGGGGGAGTCATCATTCCCAAACCATTGCCAGAAAACAAGCCTGTCCTGCCACAGGCAAATGCATGTCCAGTGCAGAGCAAATCTTTGCTGTCCTCCAAGAAGACCCAAGTAAATGGATATCAAGCCTTACAATAGTGTATATGTACTGAAGCTTTTCAAATAAAGGATTTTTTTTTTTAAATTTAAGCAAAACTGTGCAATTAGTGTACGTGTCTAAAATAGCCCAATGTGTATGAAGATACCTAGTAAGATAGCAAATGTATCAGGCTGTCTTAATTATGGGCAAATCTACAAGCTGTGTTTCAGCATACTAAATTCATTCAGATTGTGGATTTACGCATAATGAGTGGGGAAATAATTCAGATATCCTTACTAGAAATTATATTTTAAAAGACTTTAATAAATGCACTTATACCTCTTCACAAACAGTAAGTTTACTGTAAGCGATTATGTAAAGAATGGATGCATATCTGAAGTATGGTGCTTGCTTAGAGTTCTGTGTGGAGAAGTTAAATGTAGTTATCAGAATAATACGATATTTTAACCTTATTTTTGGAATACACAAGGCCTATCATGGTGCTCTGTTGCATTGTGTGCACCATCATTTCCTTGGATTGCTCTGCTCTGTCCTTTTCTGTCTTCTATTATCTATTGCAGATTCTTGATAGAAAAAGACCATAATAAAGATCTTATTTTTGTATACAGCTAATCATAATGAAAAAAATAACAACTTCTTAATTGTCTGGTAAAGCCAGCAATTCTTCAGGGACAATGCCGTTAATTTCCTTTCTTTGTATTTTGTATGCATATTGCTATTAATCATGGAGATCATAAGCTCAACTTTCCTGAAAATGTGGTAGTTAAATAAATGCAACTGACTTATAATACACCTCATAAGAAATCTTTGGAGAGCTAAATATTTTACCTTGTGTAAAAAATTGTTGATACTCTTGCTGAATATGCTGTTGAAATAGAGCGAAGGCTTAGAGCATGCAGGCAGACCTTTCTAGGGTCTCAAATTAATTAGGTGCCAATTCTCATTCCTCGGTATGAATTTTATTTATTAATTAAGCTATCTTAAAATCTGTCTTAATGTATTATTGGTGACTTGGTTACTGCTGAAACATTATAACTTCATTGCTGGCTGTGTATTTGGGAGTTAGGTTATTCTAGGTCAGCATATGTCTGGGTGTTTGATTCTGATCTAGGAGAAGTGTAAAGCATTTTGGTACTGGTTTGGCACTGCAGGTAACAGGTTTCTTTTAAAAAAACCAACAAACCAAGCAATGATAATCAGTGTGTTTGTTGACCTAAGTTGATTATGAAACTCAGCATTTTACAAGTCTGAGGAATCCTAAAATCAGATTCAATAATTGAACTGAATTAATAGATGTAACAGCTCATATGTGAATAATTTTTACCACCTCATATGGCTGCCTTAATGCTTTATTTGGCAGTGTTGTCCTCTGATTCATCAGCCTAATTGTGTGACTGAAAAGGTCACAGAAATGTACTGCAAGTACTGAAGGTCTAAGCTGTATTGCAGCTCATAAGTTGAGTACTCGTAAGAAAGACAGAAAAACATGACAGATGAGACTTCTTAATGAAAATAAGAAACAAAGTGGTTTCTCCAACACAAGCACTTATGACCTTGAGAATGTAATTGCTTTCAGTCTGCTAACATTAGATGTACCTGAGCATCTTGGCCAACATCCAGCTGCTCTTTCTCCCTATGTAGTAACTCTTGTTCTCAAAATTGTATCATGTTTGAACCTTAATTAGTTTATTAATAAAGAAACTATATTTAAGTTAGAAAGTAAACACCAGCCTAATTAACTACTGCTATATGTCTCCAAACCTTGAACGGCCACTTAGTTCAAATGATCCCCTTGGGGAAAAAAAACAAAACAAACAAACCAAACCAGAAGGTTATGACAAGTGCTCTCGATTGCAGAAGAGAACAAGATCCACCTGTGTAGTCAGAGGAAGATGACTTTTTTTTTTTAACATTCATAATAACCATCCAATCATTTAGTATAACCGTGAAATACTCATTTTGTGCTGCATAACACCAGATACAGTTAACTTGGTGACAATGTGAGCTGGTTGGCCTCCTGGTTTCATTTTTTACGGGACTGTCAGCCAAAAGAGCTTTGAGGTGAATCTGTCTGAGACTTCCACCGTGAAGTTCCTGAAGAAGACCAAAGATGATAACACTGTAAAAATCCAAGTGGCTAGAAAAGGCAGAGCAATGTGCAAACGTTTTTTTGAGCTGAACTGAAACAGTGAAGAGAAATTGATGACAATCACACTTATTTTCCGTAAGATCCTGCTGGTTAAAATACTGGTCTAGAACTGGGAGCGCTCAGCTTCAGTCTCTCAGGAGAAGATCATAGCTTGAAATACCAGTCGGTTATTTCTGCCCACTTGAATGTAGTGGATTGTCATTGCTGTGAAAAGGTCACATAATATTTTAAATAGGACAGGAAGGAAAGACATGAGAGACACTCTGCAGCCTGTCAGTGTACCTGCTGTGCTCTCCCTTGTGCCCCTCCAGGAGAGCACGGTGTTAGCAGAGCCACCTTTGTCCCTCGGAGTGGTACCTGCAAGCCAGGGGGCTGAGGTGCTCGGTGGAAAACCACCTCCTCTGTCCTGGAGGAGGGATTTGAAGTCTTCTGGCCATTCTCCTGCCCAAGTTCTTGGGTCATGGCAATGCTGTTCCCCTGCTAAAAAGGTGGGAAATTACTGCTCTCAGTTTAGTAAGCCACACTAAAGTGGTGCCGTCTGATTTATTTTGCGAGATTGAGAAAGAAACGAAACAATTTTTTTAAAGCAGAGTAGAAAGCTCCGTTCAACCAGGAAAGAAAGCTTTTCACTCTGCCTGTCAAAGAAAAGTGGAAAAAAAAATGTAATTGTGGTTGCTTTCCAGTGCATGTCTTTGGTATCTATACCCTGAATGGGGGGTGTGTGTTTTGTTTTGTTTTTTTTCTTCCTTTTGCTTTAAGTGTTTTCAGCTCTTTTCAGCCCCTGCTTGGATGCTCACCTTCTGCAACCCTTTACGTGTACTGAGGACTAGGCCGGGAATCTATAGCAGGTCTAGTAATCACCAGGTATCTGTTTTTACCAAAGGTGCTAAAGGTGATGAAAGGCTTTGAAAAGTCAGAGCTTTTTTTTAGTTTAGCTTCCTTTGAGAACTAGGTTTTCTAAACCTACTTATCCTAACTGTTAGTTTTAGGTCATGTGGTTTTGGGTCAGAATCTGCCTTGTGTAACCATGTTATGCGTGGCTTCATGCTGTGTTTGTTTATATGTATACAAAAAAGGCTGGATGATAGCACTGATTCGGACTTTGTATTTTTTTAATTATGGCTGCAATTTCTTTTTGTATTTGAAGTGGAATATTTTAACTACGGCACTTTTCGATAAAACAAAAAACCCACCCTATTGCTATGAAGTCTTTCAACAGGAAGTTCCAAAAATTTGGATTGTTTGCATAAACTTTTCCATTGTATTGTCATTATGTGTATTGACACTAAATATGTAATGGAAACATATTATTTTCACTGTACAGAAGTCAGTGGTGGTTTCAACCCTATTTTCAGTGATGTGGTAGGACTTCTTGGCTGTACTTCACTGCACCAAGGGTTGTGTGAATCTTCCTGTGTTGTCTCCAGATGTAGTTCTGAGAGGAAACCAGTGAAGGTATAAATGAATGCTGTGTGTGAACTTTGCTAAGGAAGGTGGTTTCTGTGTTCTCTGAACTGGACTGGGCAGTGCCTAGCGGGACTGGATTTAAAATATTCAGAACTGCATTTTAAAACTCAGAAATAAATGGATTTATTGTCAATGGTAGGCTTCATCAAAAAGGAAGATATTAATTCTGAAATGCTAATTTTCACTGTAAATCAAAGTTGTCTAGCTGTTTATACTATTAACACAGAATAACACTTTCTCTGTTAGTGAACTTTCTGTGACCATTAAAGAAAAGGAAGCTTTCTCTATCATACAACACTAGAAAAATACTTGAGAGTATATGGCTTAAAATAACTCCTAACCTTAGAGACCTGAAGAAGAGAGAGTAGCAAGAAATTGTTCCTCATTAAATGGGGGAGTGGGAGAAAATGAAAGATTGTTAAGACTGGAAATTGCTACTGAAAAATATTAGATGATTGGAAAAGGCAAACTTCTTATGTTCTAAATCAACAAATGATAGTTCTTATTGACTAAACAACCACCTTATGAGTGTAGTCTGAACTCTGATGTGATTCTTTGCATTCTCAAGTGAAACTTGGATTTTTTTTTTTCGTTATTTGTTTTTTAAACTAAGTAGTATTCTGGAGAAAAACTAGGTTTTGTTTTTTTTTTTTTTATTGGCCAGATAAATAACATGCTAGGTCTGTCACTCACCACTGTAACTCTTTCTTCAGCAGCGGTTACTAGATACAGTGGAGAATGCTATTTTGTGAAAAGAAAGTGATGCATATATTAAACTGTGATTATATAATATTTAAATGTGATTTCTGTGTTATAAATGCTTCTAAAAATCCAGGATTAAGTTCAATGGATTTTTTTTTTTTTTGGTGGAACTGAGCATCTAAATAATTTTATGCATCAGGGCTCAATTACTGTTTTGGTACAGATTATAAGAAAGGTATTTGTTCAGAACTACTAGTTCAAATTGCTGCCAGATAAAGGGGAAAGTTTTTATTAAATTTAAAAAATTAATTTCTCTTTCCCACAGAATCACAGGCTACCCAGGGAAGTGGTGGAGTCACCGTCCCTGGAGGCATTCAAAAAACATGTAGACATGGCACTTCAGGACATGGTTTAGCAGGCATGGTGGTGTTGGGTTGGTGGTTGGACTTGATGAACTTAGAGGTCTTTTCCAACCTTAATCATTATATGGTTCTATGAAAAGCCTGAAGGGTTCAGTGTAAAGTACTAACTGTGGTGTCAGTTTGCATTTGTATCTGCTGCTAGAAGTTTATCTGTTGTTGGCTAATGTGGCATTACAGAGCATTTTATTCAACTTGTTGTTTTTGTGAAACTGGTGTTTATGCAACTGTATTACATGAATTGCTTCCTTGACTGCTGAATTTTAGTTTTCCTGATGAGAAACATGGAGGATGCCAGGGAAAGTGCAGTGCTGCCAGAAACCAGTTCAGGACCACAAAGAATTTTTTGTTATGTAGTGGAGTTTCGTTTGACCTGATCTCTAATATTTTAGTTTTTACTTGGCGGAACGGGAACCTCAGAATATATTTTTTTTCCATCAGATCAGTATGGGATGCATCCTGAATATTGAGTTAGGAAATAATGAAGAGACGGTAATGTGGGTTATGCTTTGCTGGGGGAATACTTGCTTTTGGCCTAAGTTAATTCAGATGTTTGGATGTGGTTGACAGTCACCCAGAGTGTAGTGAAGACATAGTGATGCTGACAAGTCCCAGCACTGTGTTGTTTATGAGATCTGATGAGATAACAGCATGAATTAATATGGCTGTAGTATGTAGATGACACACTATATTAATCAAACTGAAGTTTACACATCTTGAGTTGTTCACTTAAATTTTAACCATCTTTTAAAAAACAAAAAGGTAAGTAATACTGTGATCTGTCTCTGAAGATTTATTTATACCAAATCCAGCAATTTTTGCCTTTATAGGAAGTCACAATTCAACTGTGACATCCTTCATTGCAAAAATGCTATTCCAGACATCACAGATGACATTTTCCTTTGAGCGAGGCTGCAGATGAAGAAGCACCAATACCTGTTTAGAAGCTGATTTAGAGTTAACAGGGGGACAATTTTACTATGCTACAGTACATAAACATTCTGCACTGACAACGTTTTATAGCTGGTCACAATGCTGATAAATACATTTTATGGAATATCTGCTTGTAATGTGCAGATATAGGCAGGAGAATTCTCTGTTTTATTTTGGTTTATTTTGTCATTTTAATATGATTTAGATTAAGCCTGATAGGCCATTAAGAACTAGCAGATACACTTAGCTCTTAGTTACACTGATATAAATTACAGTTTGCTGTCTTTGGTGAAGTTATTCCACACTTACAGAACAATTTGCAGGTTGTAGCTATGTCTTATGGCATTACAGAGATGTAAAATCAGAGCGAACAAAATAAACATCAAACCTTTCCTAGAAATTTTTTTTTTTTAATTCTGCATTTGAAAAAAAAAAAAGGCAACCACAAAACAACCATCAAAAAACCCTTACACAAGATCTTTGTATTTGTATTATATTTTTACATCCTGGAATAACAAAAATATTTTCTATTTGAAAGCTAATTATAATGTTTGCCTTAGGGTCTTTGTGTCTAAAGAGTCTTCTGCTGACATTAAAATAGTGGAATTGGTGCGTGGGGAGGGCTGTCTTTCTAAATTTTAAGTTCCTTAATGGGTCATTCTGCTTTAAAATGTCATAAAATTTGTGATCCTTCATTAATTTTTTTTTCTATGTTTTTTACCATGCACATTAGAACAGGGAAATATGGGACTATGAAACTGTAATCCTGCTCTTTAAGTCAGTGTGAGAAGTGCTATCAGCCCTATTTTTATCTTCTGTTTTGTTTTGTTGTTTTTACCTGAATAATCCAAGAAGCTGTGAATTCAAACTGCTGAATGTTTTTCTTCAGCGCTGTCAGGGCACCCAAGGGCAGCTTCAAATCTGCCTGAATCCTACAAGACCTGCTTAGTCCTGGTGCATTTTGCCATCATGCCAGGGAAGCACCAGGGTGGGATGGGACTCAGGTGTGAAGCTGCTTGTTCCAGCTGTCCTCTGTGCAGAGGGTGAGGAAGGACACCAGTGGAAAATGAGAGGTGTTCTTTGCAATCTGTTACTCTTCTGCTATAGATCTTTCACTACAAGTGATCTTCTTCACAGCTGGCTTAATTTGTTTAAGGATGCTCTAGGCTGGGGAAGGGAAAATCTTGCTCCTTTGTGACTTCTGAAGGAGCAGGGACAGATTTGCAAATACCAGACCTGCCTTCCTGTGGAGCTCTGGCTGGGACTGTGCTGAAGGCAAGTACCTTGAGAATCCGCGTTAGTGTTAACAAGAAGCTATTGACTTGGGTCTCAGCATTACCATACTAGAAAGTGTACCGTTTCCTATCTCTAGATCATACATGGAGGTTATTGAGATTTGCTGCTTTGTGTCCTACAGAACAGCGAAATCTACAGTATGGATTCTTACAGTCTACTGAAATGTTTTCAGAGCATGAGGAGCCTGGGAAAGTGTCCCAGGGATCACAGTGTGCCAGTATCACCCGCAGGGTGCCTCTCTTCAGTGTTGATGGCATACCCTAACGACTGTGTTTTCCTATCGCGAAGGAGCTATCCTGGCTGAGCAATGCCTTAGCCAAGTTAGTAGGAAAAACATACTATAATACGAATTGTCTTGATTCTCCTCTCACAATGTGTTACAGTGTAGTGAAGCTCGTAGTGGTTATGGTGATGCTTGCAATTTAAGTTTTAGCATTGAAATTATAGGATCTGTTTTACTTCTGTCTGTCTGCTTCTACCTCAGAGTGCGTGCACCCAGGGTGATCTGTCTTAGGGAAGAATCTTGCTGTTCTTCGTTTTGCTGCCACAAAATGGCGATGTTAGAACTATGAGCCATCAGTTTACCTGGACACTCAACACACACTCAGGTTTCCTGAATAGAAAACCAGTATACTATACCAGTATAGTAGTGGTAATGCATGTGTGGAATTTTAGAAGCAACAGATAACAAAGTGCAGATTTAATGTCAGCTAAGCCGCATCTGTGCTGCAAACAAAAATGCATGTTTCTGCCTCTGAAATAAGCCTATTTTGCCTTAATGTTTTCCTGTCTCTTTTGTATACATCTGTCTAGCTCCACAGTCTAATCTCTTATGTTTAAACAAGATTCAGAATGTGACAACAAGGTTAAAATACATTAATGTGGATTTGAACCACACTCTGTATCCCACCCCAGGGTCTTTCTTACTCTGCACTGCTGTAAACGGATGCTACGGTGGATGTATGTGAATTCAGTCCTATACATCTGAGTGCCATTGTGCTTTATTATGCTAGCGTGATAGACCACATAAGGTAGAAATAAATCTTTGCCGATTGCAGAGCAAGAACAAGAGAGACGCAACTGAGACATCTGGCTTTGTCATTGTCCCTTAAGAGCCCTTAAACGAGAGCTTGTAGAGTGTTAGTTTTTTGACTTACGTGGTAGCTGGAGCCTCTGCCTTGTTACTTCAGCTAACAGTTATGGTTTTTGTACCCTCATGGATATGTCTTTGCTGTGATGATGATTTTGCAGATCTGAGTGTTAACAGGGTTTCCGTACTGGTAAGCACACTGTGAAGCTGTGTCCTTTTTAACAGTGTTACCACCACTTTTGCCTTTTTCTGCCTGGTTGGGATTTGTGTGAATGCCTTGCATAAGCTTTTGTTTTTGTTTTCTTTTGATAAAAGCAGAGCCACACAGATTTTCTCACCATAAATTGTGGGAGAAGTCGCCCATCCTCTTAGCAATGGTAGAAGAATTACGGACAGGCAGTGAGGTCTACGAGCGTCTTACCTTCTTGCAGACAGAACTGGCTAGCAGTCCAAACTGGAGGCATTACCTGAGCCAGGCAGTTGCGTTAAAAACACCATCGATTTCAGGTCAAATAGCTCTCCATTTTGTGAGGGAAGAGGTCAGGAACAATGGCTGTGCAAAAGCCTGGATTAACTATGGTGTGAGTACACATATCAGTCAGTAATAACACAAGGGCAGAGAGGTGCTTTAAGTGGGCAAATGCCAATAAGGCCTGCAATCTGACAGGGATTTTGCTAGTTTTGTACCGGTATTGAGTTTCTATTGATCTGCATTTCAAAAGTTATGTTACTTTAGTCTTGTATTTATTTGTATTGCAAACCTTAGTAGAAGGAAACACAGAGTCCGCGTCAGTGTAAAAAACCCAGTCTTTGTAACTGGGTGTGTTTGTGCTGGCTGGAAAGTAATGCCACTTCAGTTAACCCCACCGAGTTTCAGGAACTGTAATTACAGCTATTTGTTGACATCTTTGTTGCTTAGAGTATAAAGATGACTGCAGTACCCACTTTTGCTGTTTACCTGGCTCTGTTGTCCTTTCCTTAGGGTTTGTTTTCCTTCGAGATACTTGCAGAATTTTTTTAAAAAAACAGTCAGTTCAGCTCTGAATACTTACATTCTTATAATACCACTTCTGTTAGGCACCTTGCATCCAACATCATCTTTGCCACCAGGAAGAAACAAAAATTAAATCATTGGAGAAGAATGAAATAATTCTGCTTTCTTCAGTGATCAGTTATACATGTGAAAAGATGTGGAAAGGCAAAAAATACTAAGACATACACGTATAAACACACACTTAAAGCTGTGGCATTTGACAACCTTTGTGGTACACATGAATATGAAGACTTTTCCTGATGGGATCTGAAGAAACTCTTTTAATGACTCTTGCAAACCAGGCATTGTATTTCAAAGATATTCCTTTAAACAGAGCTGATATTTCACTGTAGGTTTTTCTACCAGAAATATTCTTATAGTAGCTGTGTAATGATGCAATAAATTCACCCAGGAGCTTGTTACGGTTAATAACCTGTAAAGGGCAAAGGTATTTAGACAATGCACATTAAGTTAGACCTGTATCAATTACTAATAATGTAAGTTATTTCTTCTTTTGTCCTTTGAAGAAATGTCATTTTGTGGAAAAAAAATAGAGGTCAACTTACTTTCTACATGTTTAATTTTTACAGCCATTGACTTCTTTGTGAATAGATAATATGCCTTGTTCAGAAGACAAGCATCAACTCCGAACAATTATCAAAGACATTAGGATGCAATGCTAACGTATTTCATGCTTCAAAAGCTACAGCTGCCAGAAATTCATAGCAATTAGTCAACTTTTTTTTTTTTCTGTTTTTTTGTGTATTAGCAATGCACCAGGGGTAATAATTATGACCCTTGCTGCCCCTACTCTTTTACATAGATTTACTGGTTATATTGATTCACTTGGTGTTCCTCTGTAGCTATTTCATAAGCGGGTACCATTTCAGAAGACGAGCAGCCTCTTATTTCCCTTTTTCTGTAGACTGCTTAATTTTTTTTTTTCAGAAAATTTAACACCTTTCTTTGTGTTTGAATAGAATTACCTTTTCTACCACTGTAATCTGTAAATTAGAAAGCTGAACAATAGAACTGCAATAGATAAAGGCTTTGTCTTCCATAGCCTGCCAAGTCATTCTTTGATTCTTTAATATATTAAGTCTGGTGATCAGAGTGCAAGCCCTAGTGTAAAGTACTCCATAAGAGAGAACTATCTCCGTTTATTGAAACAAATGTTTGTGCAGCTGAGGTCAGAAAGGTCTTTGGTAAATTCTTGCATATAGAGTGAATTATTTCAAAACCCGGAAGGCCAAAGATGCAGGGGTTTTGTAGGTCAAGGCTTACACTGCAGGCAGAAGAACTTGTATTAAAGGAATTTGCGTTATGTGCTGCTTCCATTTAAAAGACTTAAGTTTCCAATCCTGTCTCTCTCGCTTGACCTTCACCCAGAATAGACTGTAATAAAAACTATTTTTATAAGTGACAAAAAGGAAGAACAGGCACTGCAGCTATAACAATGTAAGATTGCTTGTGGATTTATGAGTAGGGGATGTTGCTGCTTTGGTTATAGCAATGAATCTCACTTGTGTTAATAAGCAGTGTTGTCTCTGCACTGCCAATGCCGGGGCAAAGTCGCTGTGATGCTCTCAGCCAGAGCTAGCTGTGCATTGTGGCAATGAGCTCTGTTTTCTGTCTTTCACAACAGATGAAAAAGGAATCTATCTCAAAGAGAAAATGGAAATTATAAAATGCCTATTCATAACTTTGCCTTGCTGGTTTTATTTTTTTTTTTTCTGCCCTAAATTACTGCATCTACAAGTCATTTCAAAATTAGTTTCTCAGAAAAGGAGCCCTCGTCTTTCATGGTAAAAGAAAGCAACCAAGGCCTTGAGAATCTCCTGAAATTCCTCTTTGTTATTCAGATAGCTAAGGAATAACAGACTGAATAGATACTCCCCTTTTAATGAAAATGACGGTACAAAGCTGCCTTCTTGCATCTGATCTTGTTTTATGTGAAATTTGGGTTGACAGCTGCCCTGGTATCTCCTGTCTATGAAAGGAGGATGAGAGGAATGGAAGACTATCGGGATGAGGTGGTGTGACACCTCTCCTATTGGCTTTATGCTCTGTAAAATGAAAGAATGATACATGAGGAAGAAGTGCGTGTAGAGAAATTAAAATAACCTGGAGCAAGTAGAAACTGTGTTGTTAAAGTTATGCTCTGAAATGCAATACTATTTACATGATATTATACGCTACCCTAATTTTGTGGTTATTGCTGTAGCAATTGCAGGCAAGATATACTTGTATATAGGTTTGTAGATTTTAAAAATACTTCAAAACTATTTTAACAGTTGACTACTTTTGCAAGATAAGTAAAATTTTACTGTAGATTTTGATAGTTGGCCTATGATATTGATATGTGACTGACAGTTTTTTTCTGATGCTGCAGGAGAAGAAAAAAGTTAGTATTGCAGTAGTAAAAGGAGTGAAGTAATTTTTATTTTTATATAAAATCAGAAGGTCTTGCTTTGAATAACCATACATAGAATTTGTGATTTGCAACTATGATGAAGAACACAAATTTGAGACTAGTTTTGCTACTAGATGCTTCCTTATGTTATTGGTGTCTCTGTGCATGTATCTAACTGCCTTCCTACAAAGACAAGTGTCTGAAACACCTGCTTTTGGTTTTAGGGTCACTCAGGGGTTTGCTTGTTGAAATACAATAATTGTATTCTAGGTAGATATGTTAGATATGTGCACAGAGCTATGTTCAGCAGGTTTGACTCCATATGCCTGATTCCATAGGCATTAAGTTAATAGCATTTTTCAGAAAGATGTCTAAACTTTCTTTTACGCGATGCTTGGTGAATAATTTATTGCCAATTTACTACAGCATTGCTGTCTGTGATGGCTGGTGAGTGATGCACCAGCTGTGCCCTCACTCAGGAAATGTGAAATGACTCCATGTGCTCTGAGCGATGAGGAATGCTCTCTGTTTGTTTATATGAAAAAACAACTCCATGTTAAAAGGTAATAGAAATAAAACCCCTTAACAGCTGTATTGAGATAGTTCACTACAATTAAAAAAACCACAAAAACCCCAAAATAACCACCAACCAAAACCACAGCAGATTAGGATTAATACAAAACTAATGAAGATGGAAGTGTTCTTGACTTCCATTTCATAATTCACTTGAAGGTCATGCTTCCTCAGAGATAAGGTATGCAAACAACAGTATCCATTAATCTTTATAAAGTGACAAGGAAAGTGGGATTAAACAAAAGAAAATCCTGAATATTTCTATTGTGCCTGAAAGAAAACAGCACAGTTTCCTAAATTCTTAGGAGGCTGCACTGAGTCCTGTTGTCCATAATAATGAGGGATTCTGCTTCCCTTCTGTACATAAGATGATGACATAGGAGTTATCTTATTTTGAGCATCATCTTCTCAAGGTAAAGGTTAGCAACAGATAAGATGCAAGGATGATTTATGGATGGAGCTCTGAGCAACCTGTTCTAGCAGAACATGTCCCTGCTTGTGGCAGGGGGGGTGGAACCAGATGATCTTTAAGGTCCCTTCCAACCCTTACCATTCTATGATTCTGTGATTTCAAAGCATATATTAATCTACCCTTTATTTATAAGAGAAGGGTGATATTTGCAATTGATGTAAATTACTAGTGTTGTCCTTGAGATTGCAGAGTTATGCCTGTGTGTAGGACCATTCACGTAATGTTGAGGCCAAGCAATTTTTCCAAGGCTTTTCCCTCTTTGAATTTGTGAGTTTCTCGCAGATGCACTTCCACCAGAACTAGAGTTGAGCAATGACATTTAAAAATATACCATCCTCCATTCAATTCGTCAGTTACCTTGAAAGTCTTTACCCTTGAAAAAAGGTGAGAGGTTTGGACTGCCAGAAGGTTTGAGGGCTAAGCTATGCTTAGCATTTGAGTACGCCAACCTGCCTTAAGCCTATGTATTCTGTCTTAATTTGCAGACTAAAAGCCTTTTGTTTATCTGGACATTTGTATTGCATCAGTGGGTCTGCAGTGGATCATAAGTTTATTGAAAAGAGAAGCAATGTTTGATCTGGGTCTCTTTCTCCTCTCTTGCTTATTTTTAAATTTTTATTCGCTTATTCCTATAAGGTATCTTGGGACAGGGAGAAGTAATTTTCTAAGGCATGTTAGAATCATGGAAAATCAAACATACATTATTTTTGGATACGTGTATAAACAGGAGTGATAACTGTGACATAAGCAACGGTTATTCTTTCACCTGAGTGTTGGTAAGGTTTTCAGCTGCAGTACTACTCATTTTGGCCCTGCACTTCAAGAAAGACACAGACCAAAGACAGCAGGACAGATGCAGGAATAATCTCAGGTCTTAAAATTTGCTGAAAAAATTTAATCTAGCAAAGCTGATTAGGGGAGAGGCATGACAAGTCTCTGGTATTTTAAAAAGAAAAGAAAACAAGAAATATCCCCCACTGTCCCCTCACCTCCAACCCAAAATCCATGAAAAGATAAGAACACACCCCAACCCCCAGTAAAAAACACTCCAAAACCCTCCAGAACTCTGCAGCGCGTAGGCTGGGACAGTAGTCCGTGATGTTGGATTTCAGCAGCAAGAAATTTAGGCCTGGTCAAGGATCCATGCCCTTCTTGTACAGACTGCAGCAGCTCGTACCGGGATTATGAAGTTTGTGGGCTCAGAGCTGGGCTACGTTGCACTTCGAAAGGGCTTGGTGTGCCACCTATGCTGTCTGGAGTGGGATTCGGACCACTTGGGCCAGACATGAAGGTAACAGTTGCTGCACAGACAGGAAAGTGTGGGTTATCCATCATACATGGTTTAAGGAACAAGTTAGAAAACCATGTATAAGATGTTTCAGTATCTGATGTGTTTTGAGACAGAAGATGGACCAGATGATAGCTTAAGATGCTGTATAACTTTTCTATGATTTCTAAATGCTAGATTATTTTTGAGTCCTTTAAACTTAAGATCAGTCATACTTAACAGTAGTGTTGTTGTCTTGGTATAGTTGGCTTGTAATTTATCTCTCAGGCTTGTAGATTTCTTCTTTTGTGGTTCAGATTTTCTATCTGAAAAAAATTTTAATGAGAAGCTTAATGACTGCCGGTGGTGGGTTAAAAGACAGTAGGGTGAGCTTACAGCAGGGAGGAATATTAAAAAAAAAAAACCAAACCAACCAACAAACAAATAAACCACTATTTGGAGTAGCGCTTACAGCTTTTTTTCTTTATTTGCTGTGTGTTTATGTCAAAACTTCTGGGTTTTATTTTTACTGAAACTTTTTTTTATCTCTTTGCCAAAGAATTAGTAGTACCCATTCTTTGTTCTTTGCTTTTTCTTGTTTGTACTTGCCTTTTACCTTTGGCATGTTGTTTTTTCCACTAGTTGGAAGAAGTAGAATAAAGTGAAAAGGTAACCAAAGAGGAGGTGAAGAAAGGTAAGATAAAAGTAACAGAGATAGTTCGGTTGTGAATTAAAAAAAAAAAAAATTACTTGCCCATCTAGTAAAAATAAAGGCCCTCAGAAGAAATGTAAATGAGGGCAGAGAACAAAGGCAGACAGACATCTAGTCAAATACAGAAGGTGCAGTCTGTGATTTTTGTCTGATTCCATACCCTCCCATTCCTTTCATATGGTGACAGTGAAGCAATATAGGCTTTTAAAGAAAAAGCACACCTCTCGTAGAGTCCTAGAGTTCTGTGTACTTAGTGATAAATGCACTTTTATCTAAAAAGTACAAAGGGCTGTACTGAAGTCTTCCAGTCCATCTGAGGAAGTATATAGCTGCTCTGCCTTCAGAGCACAGCTGGGGTTGAGCAACTTGATTTCCCTTGTTCTGTGGAGAATTGTGTTTAATGGCTGCTTTCTCTGCATGGGCGTACAGCCAGACTGGCCAGGGTGGTGGTGGAGAAGGTGGATTCTGAAGATTTGGCCCCAAGATCTTTCTGGAATCCCATCTTCCCATAGCTGGGGAGATGTCAGCACTAGCTAGATGCCACCTGTGTGGTCAGAAGGTGACATATGCTCCCCTGTGGCTGGCTGTGGGATATTCCTGTGGGACCCAGCCCCACTTTTTTCCATCTCCTAATAGCTGGTCTGCTAGGGATAACATATCCAGAGGTCACAGTTGATGTGCTGGTCTTTCTGGTTCATGGTTTAAAGAGCATAAAGAAGTGAATTTCGTTTCTAGTGGAGTCCCCCTCCTGCCTGCCCATGGTAGGGTGGATTTTTTTGGGGGGTGCTTGAAGGGGTGGTGAGTTGGGAGTGTTAATTTTCTGTTATCTTTGTGTATTTTTTGACAAAGTGAGCCTCAAAATTGGCAAAGACCCATGTTATTTGATCTTCTGAAGTAATTCCTTAAAATTATCTTTGTAATAAGTTCAGTTGTTGTTCTGCAGTTGCTGAAGTTAAACCTCCTCACAGCATGGTAATTTAGAAGGGGAGGAAATGTAATTCTCTGCAAACCCCTATTGAAAAAAACCAAACAACCCCATCCTCCACATTCTAGCAAAGTCCTTACAGCGAAGAAGCCATTTTATTCCTATGCTATGCTATTATTATTTAAATTTGTGAGAAATCATTTCAGTATGTTTGAGTAGTATTGACACAATTAGAGCATAAACAAGACGCAACAGGAATGTAATAGCTGCCACCTTACTTGGTGGGCAGTTCTCACAGCACTGGAGTATGCTGGTGACACCTTGCTAGGACTAACATCTGCTCAATGGCACAATACAGCTCTAAAGGTGGTCTTCCAGAAAATGTCATCCTCAGAAGCAAAACACAGAATATGGAGGGGTTTTTTTTCAAACTGTACTTATATTGCTCAAAACACACTGCTTTTATTCTCTCAGAATTATTACTGTTATTATATGCAATTATTATGCAATTTAATAATGCAGTACAGGTTGTACAGGATTGTACATATTATACAGTATTATTAGTATTATCTCAGTAGCTTTCTTCTGATCTTACTTCAGAATCTTTCAGTTCTTCTTTCTTTTGCACACTTTTCATAACAACTGGATAAACTAAAGTTGGGTAAACTACTACTCCTCCTCATCCCATTTTATCCCATGGTGCCCCACGACTGTTTTCTGTTAGGTCACATCTAATAGTGGGCTCTAGGATATGTATTATTTCAGTAAGTTCTGTGCAACACCTTTTTTTGTGTGTGTGTTTTTAAAATGATATGCTTGATGAAAGCATACCTTATCTCTGAAGCTATGCTATACAGTGCTTCAGGCTTTTGTACGCAGCCTGAACAACTAACCCTCACTTTCAGCTACTGAATTTCAGTTTAGGATTAGTTCCAAAACTTACAGAAACAATTGGACTAAGCCTCTGCCAGGTTTGCCCATATGATTATAATAGTGTTGATACTGCTTTAATATTTAAAGCCAAGAGAAATGATTAAGGAATTGTAGTATTTTTGGATGGTTTAATATGATTCTCAATTTTATCCACTGATTGTTGAAATGAATATATTTCTAATCACATATTCCTGATTTATGTCACTTGTCTTCAGCTAAGATGGCTTCTAGGCTTTATTATTTACGTAACACATTCTTCATGAAAGAAGTAGACTTCTATGCTAACATATAAACCTTTGGATTCTAAAGCAGTTTTGCTTTCCAAACTCATGAGTAGTGACAAGTACTGTTTCTTTTCTAGACTAGAATGTTCATAAATTCTCCAGCCACTTGGAAGAAAAAGGAACAATTATATGGAGGGGAGAAAAAAGCTTCCAGCGTAAAGCTAAAATGAGTCAAGCAGTAGAAAGACATGTGAATTACTGCCCTAATGTTGTCAGTCTTAAAAATTTCAAGGTGGAAATTGGTATCTTAATTATGGGTCTTCTTAAAACTAATAGCTTGCAGCTGGCTGTGCAGCAGCTTTATTTGTCTACAAGTGTATTTAAGACTAAAACTTAACACAATTCACATAAACCCAATTAAGAATAATACGCAGAAGTTAGCTTTCCCCGTTAAAGATCTTCTTGGTAATGAAGCATGTGACAGGAGTTGTAAGGGAGTTGTATACAGAAATATTAAGAGGAACTTTAGGAAAGAAACTGAACAGAATTAACTAAAATGTCTTTGGAGAGGAAGGAAATGTTTACCTTTTTTTTTGGTGCATACAGGATTTTGCTTAATCTCCCAGGCTACTAGCTATGTGAATGAAGACTTACTTTGAGAAAGAATTTTCTTAGAACTTTTTGTACTTTGCTGAAAACACCACTGGTAAATTATAGCAGTCTAAATCTGACAATTTAGCACTGAGTGACTTTATAAGGTAGACTGTATTATTTGAATATATTCAGAATACCTGCAGTTGCTTTGCTGCCAAAAACAAATAATGACTGAAACACAAAGAGGGAATGATGGGAAATAATTTTCTTTTGAAAAACATTGATAGCATTATTCTAACTGCAAGTACCATCTGATGAGACTTTAAATATGGATTAATTGGTATAACAATAAAGACAAAAAAAGAAACAATGAGTATGAAGAAAAGTAAGTCTGTGCTCTTTGCTAGTAATAAAAATAATTTTGAGTGTAATGTTATATTTTATATGCCATCTGAACCATCTCACTGTATTTATAGGCTTGTAATTTAGCCTAACCTGTACTTTCTGCATTCATCAATATAAGAAGAACCCAGTGAATGAGTACCTATTACATGCAAGATGTATGGCCTGGGAACAATTTTATTTTACTCATAAATTTTAATACCCATTCTCTACATCAGTGAAAATAATGAGCCTGTAGTGGTTTTGTCCATCATTACAGAGATATTTTTTTTAAAGTCGTGAAAAGGAGCTGTGACTGATTGGAATTGACCCACTAATCTGAGGCTTTTTCTAATTTTTTTTTTGTCAAATGCCAAACAGCCTTTGTACAGCATTAGCTGATATCTGGCCATAGGAATGATCTTGCTTGTTTCCATTCATCATAATTTCTTGATACTTTGTTATAAAAAGAAAGGGTTTTTTTTTTCCCTTGAACAGCAAAGTGTCGGTTTGATTTTTCCTCTTAAACAAAATAATGAAATTTTAGCTTATCTTTGATAATGCATTCCATTAAAAATCATATACTTAGGATCATTAGCAATCAAGCTGAGTAATTCTTGGCGAATTTTGACGCAGCTTTATTGCCAAACCAACTTAGACTCCTCTAAAAATAGAAACCATAATTTTTAGTGATCACTTGCAGAAGGTAGTTGTGGTTTTAAGGTTATCCAATCCACATATAGAAGATCCAGTGGGAGTAAAACAGAATAGGTAGAATAAATCACTATATTGCATGTTACATAAGTTTACCTTGCAGAAGGATAGTATTTTATCTGCTACAAAAGCTTTCTTAACGACTCACAAATCTTGCTTTACTGTGGAGTCCTGGCTGGACAAGAGGGGACATAGTTTGGTGCCGCTGAGCAGCCCAGGCTTTGTATCAGAGATAGGCCTTGGAAGCAGCGAACACAGAACACTGCTGCAAAAGTAAAGCGGCTAACACGGAACGCTGGCGCAGGGGGACTGCCACGTCGCCGCTTCCTGCCTTGTTGTCGCTTCCGCATGGAGATGACGCTTTGCACCAGTCGCAGCAAGTTATAGCAATTTTGCCCATATATGGTTCAGGGTATCTAACCAATCAGAGGTTGTCATCGCTTTGCCTATATAAACCCTGTTTTGCTGACTAATAAAGGAGAACAACCATACTCATATTGAGATTACATCGTTACTTCCGGGTCCGTCTCCCACCCCAACACTTTACTGTTTTCTATAAACTTTCAAGATTAATGTTGCCTTCGAACCTTAATCGTTTTCTCTATATATATATCTCATTCTGGGTTTCATGTTGTCTTGAATTCAGAAGTGTTAATTCCTTCTGCCATGTCATGAAGCATCGGTCTGAAGGTCAGGGATCATCAGGAAACCATAGTAATCACTGTCTTTGAATTCCAGAGATCTGCATCCTTAAAGTTTCCCCCTGTCCTTTTTCACTCTAATCTGCTTTTTAAAGTTATTGGAATACTTTATGTTCAGCTGTTCTTTAACCAATATATTATGTCCAAAGGGGAAGGGTAAAGAAAGTTGTTTTTGGTGAAAAGTGGTGTTTTCAGGTAGCCTTCATCTGCTGAGGCCCAGCCAGAGACTTCAGGCTGGTGCCCACTGAGAGCGTGCCCACACAGAGCCTTGCCCCCTGGGCTGCCTCAGACAGTTCTTTTTAACTGAAAGCAGTTATTTTCTGAGAATATAGATACTCTTTATCTACAGCCAAGCTTCCACTTTCATTCAAATGATGCAGATTACTTTTATTTTTGTCTCTCTGTACCTGCTCTGACCTTGATCTTCCATTTTGGGTTCCTGAATTCAAAATCATAGTTGGACTTTGTCATGTGGGTGCTCCCACCAGTTGTTGTGGCTCTTAATTGCTACGGCTTTCCTTAGAGTGTAGCCCCAATGCCAGATCCCATTTAGCAATAGAAACAGCCCTGCACCAGTGGGCAGGGTGTTGAGGATCTGGGCCAGGGAGAACATTTCACAGGGCTACACATTAAAAGTTTGCTACTAAGCCTTGTACTTCTGCTTTAAATAAACACATTGTTCTGACAGCGTCTCAGATTTTGGCATGTATGCACTTTCCTAACCCATCTGTGCAGTACTTCTCACCCTAATTGACACGTTCCTTCCTGGTCACCTACTGCTGTCTGCTTTTTTGTCACCACTCGTACAACCAGCAGCTGCTGATCTTCTTTGTTCATAATTTTTGTGAAGGTGACTTTCTGTGGAAAGACATGCCTGCTTCTGCTCAGGCAGTGCCCCCATGTTGGGGTTCAGACACCTGTTTCTGTCGTGTTTCATTACAAATTTCTTTTCTGTGAAGGGAAAATAATAAACAGAATCGTAATATAGTAAGTGTTGATTCTAGCTCTTTAAGAGTCAGTCAGGATTGGAAAAAACAATTATCTCTTCATGAGTGATAAGGGGCACTTGTTTAACATCTGTAATTATTCATTTTAATAACTAAGATGATCAGTTAATGTTATATAGGTCACATTGCTTGCTATATTACATTAAATTGCAAAAAGATCTCAACTGGTGTATGATCCCCAAACGATATTAAATTATTGTGTTTGCAAACCCTCCCCCCTCCCCCTCAATCTCTCTCATGTTTGCCAAAATATCACAACAGGTTTTTTTTTAATTCCAATTATTTCCCACTTACAGGCAGTGTATGAATTTGCTTTTACTTTGTTTTCCTGATAGGTCTGTTTTTTGAAGGGAATTTTAATTTAGGTAAAATTCTTAGATTTTATTATGGATAAGTAGTATCAGTCATTTGAAGTCTGAGATTTAAATTAGTGGCCAATTTTCTTTGAGTTCTTTGATCTCTGCACTTTCACTCTTAAGCAGAACTTCTCTTGCCAGTGGGGATGCTTAAGTTTTAAACCAGCAAACAAAAAAACCCCTCTCAATTCTGAAGAAGAAAATTGGAAAAAGATTAATGAACCCCGTCAAAACATTATCTTAACATTTTATCTTTTTTACTGTTATTTTATTGCAATATATGAAACCAGGATACTTATGCTTGAAAATAGTCAAACAAAACCATTTAAAATTTCCATTGGTAAAATTTGAACTGAAAACCACCAAAAATGTTACAACTTTTGAAGAAATATTTTTAAAATTAAAAGGCTATATTTTTATAAACTCCATGAGCACTTGTTTCAGTAAATTAATTGTTTTCATGAATAATATTAGTAATAAAAAAGCTTCTAAGTTCTCAGTTGAGGTTCATGGGGGTGATTTTTAACGTGGGTCCTTCTTTCAATTAATTCTTCCTATTCGTTGGCCATGTAGTAGGTGCAGTGATTCTTTTGGGACATTAATTTATGCAGTTTCATCATTGGAGGAGGGGGGGGGGACCGAAACAAAACATAAGAAAGCCAATCATTCTGTCAGCTGAAGTTGAGCAATAATGAATGCATCTGTGGCTGAGGCTGGAACAGTACAGACCACTGGAGCAGCCAGTATTAGTAGGCAGTTCAGAGACCCCAGCGGCAGCTGTGCTGTTTTTAAGTGCATACTCTATTATCTCCAGAGCAATCTGTTATTTCTTACAACTGCTGGCACTATTGTAATTTTTTTCTTTCATGCCCTGTCAAAAATCTCTCAACCAGACATTACAGAAGTTGTAGATGGATGTCGTTAAATAGCATTGATCATATGGAATCTTTGTTACATGTGTTATTTATACTTTCATACTACAATACTGTAGCTTCTAGTTACAGTATTAATTTCTAGTGAAAGTAGTATGATAGGTGGTACTACATAGAAGCATACAGGGAAGCTAAATTGAAGACCTCAAGGAATACAATCAAACTTTCCTTTTAATCTTGTTCCCCGATGATTATGAGAAAGAATATGGC